>Ga0256824_10000875_pt1 | contig 11646 bp, 16 predicted proteins | sample CV67metaG_FD_191570 | JGI IMG/M metagenome (GOLD analysis project Ga0256824, IMG submission 191570) | Hydrothermal vent microbial communities from East Pacific Rise, Pacific Ocean - CV67 | ecosystem: Environmental > Aquatic > Marine > Hydrothermal vents | place: Pacific Ocean: East Pacific Rise...
AAAACAACTACTATGAATATTCATGTTACTCTTGTGCCATTTATAAAAGCAGCAGGTGAACTTAAAACAAAACCTACACAACATAGTGTTCAAGAACTAAGAAGAATAGGTATTATGCCTCATATGTTAGTTTGTAGAGCTGAAGTACCATTGCCAATAGAGCTTAGAAAAAAACTTTCATATTCTTGTGATGTTCCTGAAGATAGTGTAATAGAAGCAAGCGATGCAAAATCTATATATGCAGTACCACTTGGATTTTTACAAGAAGATATATTAACTCCTATTGCGAATCATTTTGAAATAGATAAACTAAATCCAGATATGAAAGAATGGTCAAAACTAGTAGATAATATAATTGAACCAAAGAAAACTGTAGAAGTGGCATTTGTAGGAAAGTATTTAGAACTTAAAGAAGCATATAAATCACTACAAGAAGCACTTATTCATTGTGGTGCACATATGAATGCAAAAGTAAATATCAACTGGTGTGATAGCGAAGATATAGAAAAAACTAGTGCAAAAGAAGTAATTGCTTCTAGTGATTGTGTTTTAGTTGCTGGTGGATTTGGACATAGAGGTGTTGAGGGTAAAATATCTGCAATACAATTTGCAAGAGAAAACAACATACCATACCTTGGAATATGTTTAGGTATGCAATTAAGTATTATTGAATACCTTAGAAATGTAGTAGGTATAAAAGATGCAAACAGTGTTGAATTTGATGATGCTACAAAAGAACCTGCTATTTATCTAATAGAGCAATTTTTAGATACAAATGGTGATGCACAAATAAGAACATCTAAATCTCCAATGGGTGGTACTATGAGACTTGGAGCTTATCCATTTGAAGCAAAAGCTGGAAGTAACCTTGAAAAGGCTTATGGAAAAGGTATATCACAAGAAAGACATAGACATAGATATGAAGCAAATCCTACTTATAAAGATGCCTTAGAAAAAGCTGGTATGAGTATAACTGGACAATCTAATGGTTTAATCGAAGTTGTTGAGATACCAGGACATAAATGGTTCACAGGTGTACAATTTCATCCAGAGTTTAAATCAAGCTTACAAACACCAAACCCAATAATATTAGACTTTATTAAAGCTGCAATGTCAAAATAAAAGTTAACTATAATAATTAAAAAAGGGGAACAAATAATATTTGTTCCCCTTTTTTATTTTAATATTTTAAAACTATATTTGATCTATACTCGAAATAATCTTAACTTCAAAAAATTGTTTTAATATATTACTATGAAGTAAAATTTCATCATATAATTCACTATTATTATCTATTATAAATATTATAGTTTTAACCGTACTATTAATAGCTCTAGGGCTAAATTCATTAGCTAACCATACATTATCTTCTATTTCACTTCTAAAGCCATTTGTAGCATCTGTAATCCATATTGAGGCATTATGTTTATTTATAAGTTCAAGACCATATTCTAATGGTTCTTTATAATCTTTTCCTTTACAATATGATTTCCATTTACATAAAACTGCATTTTTATTTTGTAAGTATGATACTTCACAATATTTTGAATTGTACATTTCCTTACTCTACGATATGTCCAACAAATTTAGACATATCATCAAGTATTTTACCACCTTTTCTAAAGCCTAATCCACATGCTTCATATACATAAAATACACCTGCTTGATAGTAAGAGCCATCTTTATCTTGATTAAACTCTACATACTCTTGATATATAGCTTTACCATTTTCATAAACACCATCAGTTTTTATATCAAGTGAATTATCAGCATTTATTATTGCTACATTTGCACCTTCTCTTCCAAAACACATTTTTTCTACTTGCTTAGTATTTTGTAATGGTTCAAAAGAAGTCTCCAGAAGTAATGGATGATTTGGATACAAATCCCAAAGTATTTTCATAATACCTTTTGATTGAAATAATAATGTATATGCAGGGTTTAAAATTATTGCTTTTTTATTTTTAATAATATCTGTTAGTATTACTGCTAATTCACCCTCATCAATTGCTATATCTTCCCACGGTATTAATTTGAAAAAGAATTCAAATAATTCTTCATCTACACCAATACCATCATCACTAAACTCAACAGCATCTATAAAAGCAAAGTCTGTTTTATACCCTACTTCTGATGCTATATGTTGAAGTAGTTTTGTTGTATGTATCTCTTCATCATTATTTGAGATACTTGAAAATAATATCTTCCAGTTTAATTTAGAATAATGTTCATCAAATTTTTCAATATCACTATCTAAAGTTATTAGTCTTTTAAAATTATCCGTAAGTGCTTCATATATAGAATTAAATTGATGTTGTTCATCTTGTTCATTAAATTTTAACATTGCCCATTGTATTATTGCTGTTTCAAATAATGATGTTGGAGTATCTGCATTAAATTCTATTAGTTTAATATCTTTATCATCAAGTCCACCAGCTAAATCAAATCTACCATATAAGTGCCAATGAACATCGTCTTCCCAAGAATCTTTAACAACTTCAATAAGATTAAAAGGTATATCTAATTCATGAAATAAATTATTATCAATTACATGTTGCCCTGCTTCACAAAACATATCATATAGTTCATTTGCAGCTTCATAATAAGCATTTGCTTCAATTGGTGTTACTTCTACAACTTCATCACTTATATATGATGTTTTATCGCTATCAGTATGCCAAGTAAAACCTATACTTTCTAAATATTCATTTGTTAGTGGTTTTAATTTTTTTAGATTCATTATTTATCAACCACCAAAAAAGCTTCTAGATGAGCTTTTTTTAGAACTACCAAAAAATCCAGATTTTTTAGAAGATGTTGATTTTCTTGCAGTTGATGATTTTGCTTTATTAAAACTATTTACACTTTTACTATATGTAGATGGTGATTTATAGCTTGTTCTTCTTTTTGCATTATAATTAGAGTTATTGAATAATTTATTTCCTATATAAGCTCCAATCATTGCTCCTGCTGCTGAAGCTAATATTGTTTCACCTAAGCCCATTCCTCCACTTCTTATTTCACTACCATTTGTAAGATTTGAAGTACCATTATCTATTTTTACTTTTTCTTGTGCAACTAAATCATCAATTTCTTTTTGACTTAGTATTCTATCTCCACCATTTTCTCTTAAAACTATAGTAGTTTTAGATGATGGAAATTCATCAAGTATTTGATAACCACCTTGAGGTGTTTTTTGAACTATTACAAAAGCACCTTGCTTTTGTGCAGCATTTGTCATACCATTTTGATTATAATTATTTTGATTTGATCCTTTATCTTCACATGCAGTAAAAGATGTAATAAGTAAAGAACCTAATCCTCCAACCATTGCATAATTAGATATTTGTTTTAAAAAGTATTTTTTATTTCTCATTTTAATCCTTTAGTAAATTTGTTAAGTTTTCCATGGGTCTAGCAATTACAGCAATATCATTTTTTATGATAATTGGTCGTTCTATTAATTTTGGAGTTTTAATTATTATATCTATTATCTCATCTTGAGTTTTATTATCAATATCAAAAGTTTTGTATTCATCTTCTTTTTTTCTTAACATATCTTTTATATCAGAAATATTTAATTTTTTCATTACATCTAAGATAATTTCTTTTGTAATACTTTCTTTTAAATATTCAAATGTTCCATGTGGAACATTTGATTCTTCTAATATTTTCTTTGCTTCTCTTGATTTACTACATCTACTATTATGCCAAATTTGTATCATACTAAACTTCTTCTTTGTTAAAGTTAACTTCAATAGCTTTATTAAGTCTTGATATAGATTCATCAATACCTAATACATATATAATATCATATACTGATGGAGCTTGTGTACCACCTGTTAAAGCTATTCTAATTGGTTGAAATAATTGTGGAAATTTTAAGCCATTTTCTTCTATAAATGGTTTAGTAATAGCTTCAATATCATCAACACTATTTAAAGTGTCTTTATTAGTTTGTAATAGGTTTATATAGCTATTTAACATATCTATAGTTCCTTCTTTTACAAACTTTTTACTTCCTTTTTTCTCATATTCAGTTGGTGTATTTATAATATTTATTGCTGCATTTTTAAGTTCAATAAGAGTATTTGCTCTTTGTTTTGATAAATCAAGAAGTGCATCACTTTTAGTAATAGTAGTTAAATCTAAATCAAAATCTTTTAAAAGTTCTATTAACTTTTCATTTGATGTTTCTTTAATATATTGGGCATTTAACCAGTTTAGTTTCTCTGTATTATAAGCTGATGCTGATTTGTTAATATTATTTGGATCAAAAAGTTCTAGCATATCATCCATAGAGAATATCTCTTGATCACCATTTGACCAACCTAATCTTACTAAGAAGTTAAGTAATGCTTCTGGAAGGTATCCATCTCTTTTGTATTGCATTACATCCATAGCACCATCTCTTTTAGATAGCTTTTTACCTTGAGGATTATTTATCATTGGCATATGATAAAATTTAGGTATATCAAAACCAAGTGCATTATAGATAAGAATTTGTTTAGGAGTATTAGCTAGGTGATCATCACCTCTTAATACATCTGTCATACCCATAAGATGATCATCAATAGCAACAACAAAGTTATATGTAGGAGCACCATCAGCTCTTGCAATAATATAATCATCTACTTGATTTGCTTCAAATTTCATATCACCTTTTACACCATCATGAAATTCATATGTACCTTCTAGAGGTGCTTTTATTCTAATAACAGGATTTATATCTGTAGGTATATTTGGAAGAATTTTTCCATCTTCTGGTCTCCATGTACCATCATATCTTGGTGTTTGTTTTGCTTTTTCTTGTGTTTCTCGTAAACTTGCTAGTTCTTCTTTACTCATATAACACTTATATGCTTTACCCTCTTCTAAAAGTTGATCTATATATTTTTTGTATATATCCATTCTTTTACTTTGGTACTCTATTTGACTATCACTTGGCATTCCAACCCACTGGAATGCTTCAAGTATTGCTTTAACTGCATCTTCATTATTTCTAGTATTATCAGTATCTTCAATTCGTAGTTTAAACTCTCCATTTGTTTTCTTTGCCCAAAGGTAAGAATAAAGTGCAGTTCGTAAACCACCTATGTGTAAATATCCTGTTGGACTTGGTGCAAATCTTGTAATTGCCATTGTTATTTCCTTTTTGTTATATTTAAGTATTTTGTATTAATTGTTTTATTTTTATTGCTTTTTCAAAGTGATCTAGTTTATTTTCTTCTATCCACCATGAAGCTACTTCCATAAGTAATTTTGGATTATCATTTTTATTTTTAAAAAATACATAAAATGATAAGCCAACATTATCGCCTTTTGTTTGAATCTTTTTATCACAAATATCAATCATTTTTTGTTTAAATATATTTGTCAAATTTAGTTTTCTTCTTCTTGATTAGCTTTAATAAAAAACCATACTCCACCAAATGCAACTACCATTAAAAATATAAATAATATATCATCCATTGTTCCCATATTTATCTCCTACTTTTCATCATTTGTTTTTTCTTTTAGTTGTCCACATGCAGCACTTATATCAAGTCCTTTAGATTCTCTTATAGTACACAAAACACCTTTTTTGATTAGTTGTTCTTGAAAGCTAACCATTGCATTTCTACTTGGTCTCTCATATGGTGTACCTGGATATGGATTAAAGTAAATAAGATTTACTTTTGCTTGAATACCATCAAGTATCTTTATTAGTTTATTAGCACTTTTTATATCATCATTTTTATCTTTTATAACAAGATATTCAAACATCACTTTTTTTCGTGTATCAATAGGAAACTTTTTAACTGCATCAATTATTGATTGAATATTATATGCTTTATTCATAGGAATAAGTTCACTTCTTAATTCATCATCAACTGCATGAAGTGATATAGCTAATTGTACACCTAAATCCTCTGAGCCTAGTTTTTCTATTTTACTACTTATTCCACTAGTTGATATAGTATGTCTTCTTGTAGCTATTGCTAGACCATCTAATTCACTTATTATTCTAATTGATTGTACAAGGTTATCATAGTTGTCAAGAGGTTCGCCCATTCCCATATAAACAATATTTACCGCTTTATTTTCAGCAATATTATTTAACTTCTTAAGATATGACACTTGAGCTACGATTTCACCAGCACTTAAATCTCTAGTAAATCCACCTTTTGCAGTAAGACAAAAACTACAACCTACTTTACATCCTACTTGGCTAGATACACAAAAAGTATATTTTGCCCCTTGCGATATATTTCCCTTTTCATCTTTAATCTCTTCTTTCATCAAAAGTAATACAGCTTCTACTGTATGTCCACCTTCAAATTCAAATAGATATTTTATACTACCATCAGATGATTTTTCTTCTTTTATTATTTTCCCAATATTGATTGGATAATTTTTTTCTAAATTTTCTTTTAAATCTTTTGGTATATTTTTCATTTCATCATAAGATGTTGCATATTTTTTGTAAAGCCAATTGTATATTTGTTTTGCTCTAAAAGATGGCTTTATTTCTTTTTTTAATTCGTCTAATGTATAGTCATATATTGTTTTGATATTTTATCCTTTATGCTTATATATTATTTAATATATTAGTTGCTTTTTCTTTGTTAGTATCAATACCACCAAAAATATTAAACTCTGCTAGTTTCATACCACAAAATTCTACTATTTGTTGTTTAAACATATTTTTTAATCTTCTATTTGTACCTGTAAGCATATATATAAATTTAGGTGCACCTGTAGTTGTAAATACTTTTACTGTTTTATTTAGTAGCAATCCTTTTGGTCTAGAATTTACATATTCAAAAGCGAAACCTTTTGATAAATTCCAATCAAAAAAGTTTTTTAATATTGCAGGAAAACTTCCCCACCAATAAGGAAAGACAAATACAAGTTCATTAGCACTTGATATTTTTTCTTGATAATATTTCATTTGAGATGTTTGTTCTACTTCATTAGCTTTATTATAAGTAAAAAAATTTTGTTGATGTTCATCTCTATATAAATCTAATATTTCTACATTATAATTTTGTAATTGCATTTTTTCTTTATACTTATTTGCTATTGCAAATGAAAGGCTATTCTCTTTTGGGTGGGCTACTATTATTAATATATTTTTCATATTATTTAGATGTTCCATGTGGAACAATCATTTTTTTATCTTCTAAATATGATACAAGTTTTAGCATAGCTTCTTTGTGATTTTTAGTAAAATCTTCATGTGCTGTTTTATTTGTATAGTTAGTTATTGCAAATATTCCTGCAACTGGTATTTCAAATTCTCTTGCAATTTGCACAAGTGAAAAGAATTCCATATTTTCAATCCCTATTCCGTATTGAGCAAAGTTCTGTGATAAACTTGGACTCGTAGTAATATAGTTTGAAGAGTTTACAATAGTATCATCTCTTAGAGTTTTATTTTGTGTCTTTATTACATTGTCAAGTGGTGTATAAGAATTGTCATCAAAAAAAGACAGCTCAATATTAGAAGCACTAGAACTCTCAACTATATCAAAAATATTATGATTTCCATAACTCCCTGCACTTCCCACAAATACCACAAAATCTGGTTTATCAAATAAACATATTTGTGTAAAATTCATAGCACTTTCAATCAATCCTACTCCTATTGGTGTAGCAAAGGGGAATGTTTCGTTTCTACCTGCACATATTATCATTATTGGCACTCCAGTTTATAATTTGCAATAACTTTTAATACATTAGTATTTGATTTTGCTATTTTTGTTTCTTTTATTTTTATATCTTTTGTTTTACATATTTTATTTAAATCATTAGATATTTTATTTTCATAAGATTTTGAAAATTCTATTGCTTTAACTCGCAGATTATGAATTATATTTTCTTTTAATCTATCACTTAATATATATTTACTATTTTGTATATTTATATTTAAATTTTTTTCATCTTTTAAATATAATATTTCTCTTACAAAATCATTTATTTTTTCAAAAGAATATGATTTTATATCATAAGATAATACACCCTTATATTTATTTGTAGTATAGTTTGTACTTATTGTTTCATTTAATTTTGAAGATATTACATCATCAGTTTTAAATATATCATTATATTTTTCAAATATTGTTGTAATATCTTCACTATTGTTTCTTGTTGTTGTTATTTTAATTTTATTACTAATCATATCAGATGCAACATTTACTGAAAATGTTTTTGTAAAATTTATATCTGAAGATAATAAACTTAAAGGTAATAAAAATAATAAGTATTTTTTCATCTATTTTTCTCCTATTATATAATAAACTTCATATGTATTGTTTGGTTTATTTATACTTTCAAATAAATCACATTTAATATTTTTAAGATTATTATTTTTAAAATATTCAGTTATTTTATCAAACTCAAATCCAAAATGTTCAACACCAGTATTATCACTATGAAATTTTCCATCTTCTGTTTGTAAATCTGCAATTGCTAAATATCCATTTGGTTTTAAACTATGCGTTAATTTTGATATAAAGTCTTGAGTATTTTTTATATGATGCATAGTCATGTTTGTTACAATTAAATCATATTTTTCTTTTTGTAGATCTTGTTCATTTATATTATGAACAAATCCTTTTATGTTTTTCATACCGATTTTATTTGATTTTTCATTATATACTTCAATCATAGAAGTTGAATTATCAAGCCCTTCTATACTTTTTACATCATCACTAAAACAAAAAGATACAAGTCCAGTTCCACATCCGTAATCAAGTACATCAAACGTAGATATATCAGATGGCAAAAATTCTTTTACTTTAGAAGCAAAAGACATAGCACCTTTGACTCTTTGTGGTTTACTATCCCAAGACTTAGCTAATATTTCAAATCTATTATTTTTCATTATATTCTCACTGGAATATTATTGTCATGTAAATAGTGCTTTAGATCCATAATATCAATCTCTTTAAAGTGAAATATAGAAGCCGCAAGTGCAGCTTCTGCTCCACCTTTTGTAAATGCATCTTTGATATGTTCCATAGTTCCAGCTCCACCACTAGCAATAACTGGTATATCAATAGTCGAACTTATTTGTTTAGTAATATCTAGTTCAAATCCTGTTTTTGCACCATCTGTGTCCATAGATGTAAGTAATATCTCTCCAGCTCCACGATTATAAACTTCTTTTGCCCACTGTACTGCATCAAGCCCAGTATCTTCTCTTCCACCTTTAACAAAAACATGATAAGAACCATCGGCAACTTTTTTCACATCAATAGCTACAACTATACATTGTGAACCAAATCTTTTAGAAGCTTGGTTAATAAAATCAGGATTTACAACAGCAGATGAATTTATAGAAACTTTATCACAACCTACATTTAATAAATTGTAAATATCATCAAGTTTTCTTATTCCTCCACCAACTGTAAGTGGAATAAATATTTCAGAAGCTACTTTTTTAACAACATCAACAATAGTATCTCTTCCTTCATGCGAAGCTCCAATATCTAAAAATGTAAGTTCATCAGCACCTTCCGCATTATATCTTCTAGCAACTTCAACAGGATCTCCTGCATCTCTTAACCCCACAAAGTTTACACCTTTTACAACTCTTCCATTGTTAACATCAAGGCATGGTATTATTCGTTTTGCAAAATAGTTCATTTACAACCTTTTTATCTATAATGTATATATTATAGCTAAATATCACTAAAGAATTGTTGTTTTATACATAAGGTAAGTTAAACCCAAAATCAAAGCTGTAAGTAATGGAATATATTTATATAATTTAGTTAATCCAAATACAGGTTTACCATCTTTGAAAAAGCCTAATTGTACAGCTGTAACAATCATTTCAGCCATTATAAAAAATATTATAGTAGATATAATAATAGCTACAATTGAAAGGTTAACATAAGCATATTTATAAAAAATACTTGCACTAAATAATATTAAAGCTAATTGAATTAAAATTGAAGGAATAAAGCCCTCTTCTTTTTTGAAAACACGAATAATTTTAAGTTCAATAAAAAATAAAAAACTAGTAATAAAAAATAGCATTGTACACCTTTGATAATTTTTTGTATGTTATCTAAAAAATCATAAAATCATCATTTAGGGTACATCTAAGAAAATATTAGGTAAAATGTATCTTATGATAGTATACGGAAAACAAATAGTATTTTACATTTTAGAAAAATACCCAAAAATAATACAAGAGATTTATTTAACTAAAGAATTAGATAAAAAGTTATTTAAAAAGTTTATGGACAATGGTGCAAAAATTGTACGACCTGATAACCAAAAAGCACAAGCTATGGCAAAAGGTGGAAACCATCAAGGATTTTTATTAAAAATTGATGAATTTGAATTTGCAAATATAAAAGATATTAAGAAAAATGAGTTTGTAGTTGTTCTTGATGGACTTACAGATACAGGAAATATTGGTGCAATTGTAAGAACTTGTTATGCCCTTGGTGTAGATGGTATAGTTTTATGTGGATTAAAACATCCATATTTAGCACCAATCATTAGAACATCTTCAGGTGCTGCACTTGATATGCCTATAGCAATTATGCACAATAGTTTTGACCTTGCAAATGAGCTTAAACAAGTAGGTTTCTCACTAGTTGGAGCAGATGTTGAAGGCTATGATGTAAAAGGTGTAGAAGCTAATAAAGGGCAAAAAATTGCCCTATTTTTAGGGAATGAAGGAGATGGACTTTCAAATAAACTTACAAAAAAACTTGATTTAAAAGTATCTATTAAGATGCAAAATGAGTTTGATAGTTTAAATGTATCAGTTGCTACTGGTATATTAGTTCATGCATTAAAATAATGAGCCTTTTTAAAAAATTAATATTTTTATTTTTATTTTTTTCATATTTAAATGCAAGTACTTTACAAAACAATGTTAAAAATTTTGTAGGTTCTCATAAATACAACGTAAATAAATTTCTTATTTTAAACCTATTTAAAAACGAAAAAAGTTTTTATAGATATGGTACTTTAAATTATGCAAAAATATTTACAGTTTTAAAAAATAATGGTTTATTCAATGTAAAATTTACAAAACCAAGAGATATCAGTATAATAATAGATTCAAATAGTAATACAATTAAAACATTAAAAACAATTAAAGATGTGCTATTAAGCTTAGGTTATTCTTATTATTTTACAAAAAATATTAAAAAAGAGGAATCAAGCCTTTCATGGGAAATTTATTTTAAAAGTGAAGCTATACTAGATCCACTTGTATTTGTAAAAGAATTAAATAAATTAAATATAAGTGTACATAATATTAGAAAAATTGATTCTACAAAGTGGAAGTATAAAATTGATGTAAATTATGCTAATATGTCACATTCAATCCCGATTGAAAAAAATGAAACTAAAGTATTAAGAAAACCACATAGAGATTATGTATTTAAAGTTAATAATATTAGCTCTATTTATATAAAAAGTCATAGACTAAATCAATGGTATCCTAGTATTTCATTTTATGATAAAAATTTTAATTTATTAAAATTAAATGAAGAAAAAAGTATAAAAAAACAACTATCATTAGTTGTACCTAGAGGGACTAAATTTATATCTATTAGTGATACATATAATCTAATAAATATAAAAAGAGGTCTTAGTATTACAGTAAAATAAGGAGTATAAATGTTTGAAGAG
>Ga0256824_10000876_pt1 | contig 11645 bp, 9 predicted proteins | sample CV67metaG_FD_191570 | JGI IMG/M metagenome (GOLD analysis project Ga0256824, IMG submission 191570) | Hydrothermal vent microbial communities from East Pacific Rise, Pacific Ocean - CV67 | ecosystem: Environmental > Aquatic > Marine > Hydrothermal vents | place: Pacific Ocean: East Pacific Rise...
GATGTTGGGGCATTATCTGATTTTTTAACATGTAAAAATATACAGGAACCACGTTGAGGTTGTGCCAAAGTGTTATGCTCAACGACTATACCTAGTTCATAGAGATTATCTTTACGTCTCATATACTCAAAGCTTTTTTCATCTCCATGAGCAATAATAATCTGGTTATAAAAAGGGGAATTACTGTCATCCACACATATTAAATTCTCTGAGGCATGCAGATAAGGCATTTTAAAGTTTGATTTGGATGCATAGCCGTAGATACTAGAGAGTTTAAAGATACCAATAGGTGCTTTTTTATCTCCTTCATACTTTAATGGCTCATTTTTACTGTGTGTGAGCTTTTTTTCTCCTAAACCCCATCCTAAACCTTTTTTACCAATATTTACTTTTGTTTTTTCAAAAACAAGTTTTGAACCCTCATAACACTCTAAATAGGCGGTGGGTGAGTTGAAGTTTTCACTTACAACAAGAACAATCTGCTCCGATGCAGATAAAATAATTGACAAATTTATGAGGATTAAGAAAGTTTTTATCATAAAGTATGGTACTATTACTAAACTATGAAATTAATTAAAATGGATAAGGGTTATGAGCATTAAGATAAGAAAAGCAACGGTAGATGACTCGGCATTTTTAGCACAGATGATTTTACAAAGTTCAAGAGCTGGTAAAAAAGTCGGTATGTTTGATCTACTGTTTGAAATAAAAGATGATAAAAAGATATTAGAAAATCTAGCATCGTTAACGCACACAACTGCACAAAATCTCTGTCATTTTAATAATTTTTTAATTGCAGAACTTGATGGGAAAGCTGTCGGTACACTCTGTAGTTATGAGCCACGTATCTCTACTAGAGAGGTGTTTGTAGACTCGTTAAAAGAGGTTGGGTGTGAACATGTTGAAGAGGGCTTAGAGGTACTTTATAGTTGTGACTTTAACTTAAATAATCGAACACTAATGTTTGACTTTATGGAAGAGTTAGAAGGTTTTATTGATGTTGGAATCTTAAAAACTCTTATGCAAAAATCTCTTTTAACTGCAAGACTTAAGGGCTACCGTATAGGTCAAACTATGGTTGAGATAGGCTCTTTAGAGACAATAATGTTTTACAAAAAACTTGGATTTAGAGAGATTGAACAAAAAGAGTGTGAACTTTATAAAGAAAAATTTGGTCGTCCTGGCTTAATTCTTCTCTCATTAGAGTTTTAGAGGACTTTTTATAGAACTCTCCTACCTCTCTCTTGTCCCTTCCACCCTTGCTATACTCCTAGCAATTTATTCTAGAAATGTACTTCTCTCTCTTGGGGGAGGTGTTTTACTCGGTATGTTCGTCTTAAACAATTTTACTTTTTTTGCATCACTTGAGGCTACTTTTGATCTTTTTAGCTCGCTACTTCATGAGATGTGGATTCTTAAAACATTAGCATTTGCTATTTTTGTTGGTAGTATTATGGCACTACTTGAAAAGAGTGGTGGTATTGCTGGTTTTGTGGATACACTTCAGAAAAAACACTCCTTTGTAAGCTCTCAACGTTCGGCATTAATGCTTAGTTACCTTATAGGAATTTTTATATTTATTGAGTCCTCTATAACAGCACTTATCTCTGGTGCAGTAGGGAGACCTTTTTGTAAAGAGTATGGTATTTCAAATGCTAAGTTAGCCTTTGTCTGTGATTCCACATCAGCACCAGTGAGCTCTCTTATACTTCTTAATGGCTGGGGAGCACTGCTACTAGGTCTTATATCCACTCAAATTACACTAGGGATGCTCCAAGGTGATAGTGTAAGCATACTTATTGAAGCAGTCTTTTACAACTTTTATGCCATGAGCGCACTTCTAGTTACTTTTTTATCTATTTGGTTTAGCATAGATATAGGGAGTATGAAGAGTGCAGGGTATAACTCTTCTAAGATTCAAGAAGATACAGATTCTGTCAAAAGTAGTATGTACTATATGTTACTGCCAATATTTTTACTCATAATTCTACTCTTTGTTTTTCTTTACATAACGGGTGATGGGAATATGCTTAAAGGGAGTGGTTCTAGCTCAATCTTCTACACCACGTTGAGTACACTTCTCTTTATGCTCTTGTACTACGTTGGAACTAAAAATATGACTCTAAGTGTTTGGGGTGTAACAGCATTTAAAGGTGCAAAAAAACTTTTTTCAATAGCGATGATACTTCTGTTTGCTTTTGCAATAGGAAAAGTAACAAGTGAGTTAAATACAGGTCTATACCTAGCATCATTAGCGAGTGAAAATCTCGATATAAAGCTCTTAGCGGCAGTTATTTTTTTACTCTCATCAGTGATGGCATTTGCTACAGGAACATCTTGGGGGACTTTTTCTATTATGATTCCCGTAGCAGTGCCGATGGCAGTAGGAATGGATGCCAACGTGGCTCTTGCAATTGGTGCAGTTATAAGTGGTGGCGTTTTTGGAGACCACTGCTCACCCATTTCAGATACAACAATTATCTCCTCTTTAGCAGCAGATTGTGAAGTGATAGAGCATGTTAAAACACAGCTCCCCTATGCTCTACTGAGTGGAACTATAGCTTTAATCTTGTTTATTGTATTCTCATAGAGGTATCCTTAAGCTCTACATGTTAAAATATTATACTTCTTGTAAAATGGATTAATTATGAAATTTATTATATCTTTTAGTGTAACTCTTCTTTTTTTATTCTCAGCTTTAAATGCAGAGATATATGACGAAACTACATACTCAAAAAACTATTTTTACGATACTCAATTTGATGAAATTATTCGTTTCGACCCTTTAATGTTTAAGTCAGATTCTCTGAGTGATGAGAGTGCTGATTATCTAAATGAGATAATTGAAAAAATTAAAACCTATAGCAATGGAACAAGAAAAATTACTGTAACTATCATGGGGCATACTCATGTCACAACAGATGATGTAAATGAGAAAAAATTAGAATCTAAAAGTTATGCAACAAAACTACAGCACTATTTTAGTAATACTTTTGATACAAATGAGAGTTTTGCAGAAAGTGAAAGCTATGCTACAAAAATTCAAAACCGTTTAGTAGATGCTGGAGTAGATAAAAATATAACTATGCTAGAACTACGTTTAGATAGAGATGTACTCTATAGCCTTGAAACAGAGGATAGTGATGAAGCATCAGACCGTGTGATGGTGAGCATATATGTTGAAAGAGATTTAGATATAGATAGAGATGGTGTTTTAGCCGCTGAAGATAACTGCCCAAACTCAAAGCCTGGTGCAAAGGTCGATAAAAATGGATGTAGCTATAAAACCATAGTCCTTCTACTCAAGAGTACTAAAGATCATAATGAAATAGTAGTTAAAACAAAGGCAGGGAGTAGCTCAATTCAAAATACTCATGACTATACACTGATAAAATCAGAAAATAGCTTACCTAATGTTTTAAGTAATATGTCAGAGGCAGAAATGAAAAAGCTTTTTGGAAATGTCTTAATAAGTGCAAATCAAAAACTTGTTAGGTTTACAGTCTATTTTGATGATATCAATGTTGTGGAAGATTCTGAAAAAAAACTTTTAAACATTATAGATGTAATATCTAAAACAAAAGATGCCTATATTCAAGTTATTGGTCATACAGATACTAGAGGTAAAAAAGAGAGTAATGAGATACTCGCAAAACAGAGAGCTGAAGTGATAGCACAGAGAATTAAGGATGCTACTAACTCTTACCTATACATGGTTGTAGAGTCTTATGGAGAGTATAACTTAGCGGTAAAGACTGAAGATGAAGTACGAGAACCTTTAAATAAAAGGGTTGAAATATTCATTCGTTAAATATTAAAAAAATATTTTTATATCTATTTATAGCACTGTTTATTGTAGGAACTCATCTGTTTGTATACAAGAGTGTTATTATCCAAAATTTTGATTATAAAATTTATGATTTAACAAAAGAGTTCTTAGATGTTAGTAGTGATGAGGATTCAAAGTCCAACGTGGTGATAGTAGATATAGATGAAAAAAGTCTTGCATCTTTAGGACAGTGGCCTTGGTCACGTCTGATTTTAGCTAAATTAATGAGTGAAATTAGTTCACATAAGCCAGCCTCAATAACTTTAGATATTATTTTCCCTGAAAAAGATAGAAGCTCCCCAAGCCAAATAACCTCTTTTTACAAAAACTACTTAGGTCTTGAGAGTAATTTGGTGGGTGTTCCAAAATCATTATGGGATAATGATACTATTTTTGCATCGGAACTTAAAAAGTCAGATGCAGTTTTGAGTTTTTACTTGAGCCATAACTATATAAACGATAACAGATGTATGAAAACTATGTTTTTAGAAGTACCGCTTAAAGCTCTTAGCCTAGACTCTTACCCTTATATACTCTGTAACACTCCACAACTCTCAGACTCTTTTAGTAACTCTGGTTATATTAATACTAAAGTAGATGACGATGGAATACTCAGACGCTACGGGGCATTTAAAAAATACAAAGAGAGAGTTGTACCATCTTTAGCACTAGCTACACTGCTTAACATTGACAAAGAGTTTAAAGTTATAGATAGTACGACTCTTCAAATTATGGATAAGCAAGTATCACTTGGAGAAGAGGCAACACTCTTACTCAATTTTTACAATAAAAGATGGTATAAAAAAGTTTCAGTATTAGATCTACTCAATAAAAAACTTGATAGTAGCTTACTACTTGGTAAAATTGTTATCATAGGCTCATCTGCTGCAGCACTTCATGACCAAGTAATTATTGCACCATCTAGAAATATAGCAGGAGTTCAAGTCCATGCTACTATGATAGATAACCTGCTTCGTAATGAATTTTTAATGCAACCAAAAGAGTTTAAAGTTCTCAATATACTGCTCTCTTTTTTACTGACAATGGTACTGTTTTTTCTCTTAGTAAAAAAAGAGAATAATTACATAATTTTTCTCTTTTTAGGGACATCATTTTTGAGTATTGGACTTGCACTCTATATGTTAAGTATAGGCACTTATATATCTATAGGTTACCTTCTGATTCCATTTCTTATACACTTCTTTTTAATTAGTATTCTTTTCATTTTTATAGATACTTATGATAGAAAAGTATTTAGTGAAGAGTTAAATCGCTCTCATGTCGCTCTTGTGGATAGTATGGCATATGTAGCTGAAATACATGACTTAGAAACGGGAGCACATATTATTCGTACTAAAAAGTATATTGAAGTTTTAGGCGAGCATATTCTTTTAAAAGGTGTTTACTCTCAACAAGTATCAGCATCAATGATTCGAATGATGTATGCAACTGCTCCAATGCACGACATAGGAAAAGTTGGTATTCCAGACTCTATTCTTAAAAAAGAGGGAAAATTGACAGCTATGGAATATGAGGTTATGAAGACACATCCTGACTTAGGAAAGCATATTATTAACAATGCTATCTCTGCATATAAGAGTAATGACTTTTTTGTTATGGCAAGGAATATTGCACACTACCATCATGAAAAATGGGATGGCACAGGATACCCTAATGGTTTAAAAGGAGAAGAGATTCCTTTAGAAGCTAGATTTATGGCCATCTCAGATGTCTATGACGCACTCATAAGTAGAAGGGTATATAAAGAACCTTACTCCTATGCAAAAACTGTTGAGATGATTAAAGAGAGACGTGGTACTGCTTTTGACCCACTTTTGGTAGATGCATTCTTAGAAATTACAGATAAATTTGAAAATATTGCTGAAAGATATGGCGATTCAATGTATAATGGTTAATAGAATAAAGTAAAGAAAAGGACAATAATGAAGTATATATTATTAATAATACCAATGCTGCTACTCTCGTTAAATGCTAAAGATATTGCGCTTGCAAAGAGTATTAAAGGGAGTGTAACGGCTAAGCAGAAAGAGAGAACAGTCGTCATTAAAAAAGGAGACTGGTTACAAGAGGGAATGTTGGTAAAAACGGGTAATGAAAGTTCAATAATAATGATTTTTAAAGACAACTCAGTCCTTGTTTTAGGCTCTAACAGTGTTCTACGTTTAGAAAAATATCTTTTTGAACCATCAACGAGTAGTTTTGATTTTCAGCTTAGACTTGACAGAGGTGTAGCATCGTTTGAATCAGGGAAGATTGGAGAGTTGGCTCCTGATGATTTTGTCTTTAGAACACCAGATGCAACTGTGGGCATTAGAGGGACTAAGTTTATAGTCAAGGTACAAGAGTAAAACTCTTCTACCCGTCTAAAACTGCATTTAAAGAGTATCGCATATCATCATCTAGGTTATCCATGGAGCTTAGCATCCAACGAAGGTAACCAGCATCACTTAGGGCTACTTCTTTAAGCTCTTTTCCTTTGTGTTTTCCAAATCTGAATGTTTTTATAAGAATCGGTGTATTGGTTAAGTCAACCATCTTCTCAACTGGATTTTCACTTGGAAATTGTGTTGAGACTTCCTCTTTAAGCTTTGAGAGTAGAAGTTTTAAAATTAAAACATCTCCAATCGCATCATGTGCTTTGACCTCTATTCCAAGGGCATCTGCCTCTTTTTGCTCCTCTTTGTAGAGTTCCATCTTATAACGAAAGTACTGGAGTCTATGAGCATCTTCATCAGGTAAGATGTGTTTAGCAACTCGAAGAGTATCTATAACTTTCATCTGAGTATCAAAACCCTCTTTTTGAAGCATTCCTAAGTCAAAAGGAGCATTGTGAATTATCATATAGTTCTCATCTGTATTGAGCTCTTGGAGTCTTTTGTAGGCTACACTCTCTTTGCAGCTTGGTTTACCTTCTATCATATCTGGTGTAATTCCATGTACTTCCATCGCCCCAAAACCAATAGGTACTTCTGAACTGAAAAACTCGTTATGAACTTCTACTTCTTTAGCTCCAAGAACAATGTAACCTAACTGAATTACTCTGTCATTTTCACCAACACCGGTTGTCTCTGTATCTAGGATTATATATTTTTTAGCCATTATTTTTTACTCTCAAATTGTACTTCAAAACTTTTAGAACTGTTTGCAAAAACAGATATATTAAAAGTAACGAGATTTCCTTTTGTAAATGTATAGTGCTGTGATGTTTTTATTTTAGAGTCTTTATGTCTGTTAAAAGGAACCAAAACACTCACCTGTTTGACTTCATTAGAAGAGTTTTTAATGGTGTATTTTATGGTTGCATCGTAATAACGTTTATCATCATCTCTACTAATAACACTCTCCTTAACTTTAACATCAAAGTTTTTACCTATCATAAGTTTTATAGGGGTATCTTTTGGTGTATGTTTAAGGTTACTCTCTCCAAGTAAAATATTTTTAGCTCCAAGTTTAGAATACGTTCTTACAATACCTTTTGGAAGAGGTAAGTCAACTCCTTTTAGGTTTACAAACTGTGTCACACCACGTTGAGACTCTCCTCTCATATAAGAGGGGTTTGTCATGTTGGCTACATAAGATCTCTGTGCATAAATATTGGATTTTTGGATAAATTTTATCTGTGTTTTTTCATTGTTTGCAAGATTAACTTTAAAAGGGACTGTGTAGAAGTGGTAACCTTCATGTGCAACGTGGCTAACTGAGTCAGATTCAGCCATGGCCATCACAGGCATCGCTTTTGAGTAGCGAACATTTTGCTGTCTGTAAGCACGGTTAATGTCACCCGCTAAAACATTCAGTTCTGTATTTTTAAAGCTCTTTCCAGAGCGGTTGTTCAGTGTTATCCAACCTGTTAAGTCTGCACTATCTTTGTGAAGATTTAAAACATAGTCACTTTTCCAATCAATATTTGAAATGAGATAGTCAATTTTCATTGTTGTATTAACATTTTTAGATGCTTTAATATTCCAAACTAAAGAGGGTTTTGTAATAAGTTCTTTAGGAATAGACTTAAATATAATGGCATTTGAAGCGACAGAAATAATTCTGTTTTTAGTAGTTTTAACTAAAGAACTACCCCCATCATTTGAGAGTAGAGTCGCATCTATAATTTTAAAATTCTTTGCATCTTTTAAAAGACGAACTTGAATCTTTTTACCTATGTGTGCATTGAGGATTTTAGCTTGAGTTAGTTTGTCAAAACGATACTGCTGTGAGTAAAGTTTAATCGAATCAGAGAGCTGAATGTTTACGGAGTCTGTATTTATGGTACTTGCAACTCCTGTGTAGGTTACAGTTGTGTCTTTTTTGTTAACACTTAAAGCCCGCTCTTCATGAACAAGTCCAATGTTTCCATTGTAGACTATAAGTGAGCTGTTTTCAATTTTCTGGCTCAGGGTAGAAGAGAAAAGAGAACTGCTCAAAAGTAATCCAGAGTAAAGAACCCCTTGCATAAGTTTATTTTTACTCACTATAAATCCTTTTATAAAATGTTATAATTAATATTATGCTACACTTATAATAATAATATTAGGTTAATAGAGTGAGAATTATATGAGAAGAATTAGAAACTAAATGCTAGCAAAAAGTATAGCAACACTCGTAGATAAAGAGAAACAAGATGACGGTACACTAGTTTATATAATAGATATAGAAACTTATGAAATTCTTTATGCAAATCAACGATGTATTGATGATTTTGGCTCTATAGTTGGAAAATCTTGTTATAAGGTCTTGCAAAAAGGGGAGGATTCTCCCTGCTCTTACTGCTCTCTTTCACATAATGACAATTCACATGAGTACCCTATAGGAACTCATGTTGAATGGGAAAATATAAACTCTATCAACCACAAGCATTACCTCTTTAATGACTTTATAGTACTCTGGGAAAATAACAGAAAAGTTAAAATCCAAGTTGGTATTGATATCAGTAAACAGAAGAGTTTAGAGAAGGAACTCACTTATGAAAAAATCAGTGCTATCTCCTCCTTTGAGACACTGCTAGACTCTACTATAGAGGGTATCTTAATACATGATAAGCAGAAGAATTGTAAGCATGTAAATAGTATCGCTGCTAAGATGTTAGGGTATAACAGAGCGGAAATGATTAATCTACCTGCACTCCAGTTTGTAGCACCTGAGTCCCATGCTCTAGTAAAAAGCCATATAACTAATACAAATCAGAAACCATATGAAGCACTACTGATCCGTAAAGATGGCTCAAAATTCCCTGCAATATTACGTGGGCATGATTTAGTATTAGCGGGCGAAACAATCCGTGTATCAGCTATGATTGATATAACTGAGAATAAAAAATATGAAGAGAAGATACTAAAACTAGCACATTATGATATTTTAACAGCACTACCAAACAGAGTACAGCTCAAAGATTATATTTTGCGTTCTATCCAACGTAGTAACAGAAACTCTGAATACAATGCACTCTTTTTTATAGATTTAGACAACTTTAAAACAGTAAATGACACGGTAGGCCATGATATAGGTGACTTAGTTCTTATTGAAACAGCAAGAAGGATTGAAAACTCAATACGTCAGGATGATATCGTAGCTCGTCTTGGTGGAGATGAGTTTGTGATTTTAATTGACACGGGGGAAAAAGATAGAGAACTTGTCACTAATAGGGTGAGTGTCATTGCACAAAAAGTTTTGGATGAACTGAAAAAACCATACTTAATCGAAAATTATGAGTTTAGAATTACGGCAAGTATAGGGATTAAACTCTATAATGATAATACTCTCTCTATGGATGAATTGATGAAGTACGCAGATAGTGCTATGTATAATGCTAAAGCAGATGGTCGCAACAATTACAAATTTTTTAATCCCGAGCTTCAAAATATTATGGAAGATAAAATTTTTCTGCTCGATAATTTAAGACGAGCAATTGAAGAGCATGCTATGAGACTCTATTACCAGCCACAAGTTGATGCTGATGGTGCAACTATTGGGGTTGAAGCACTTATTCGATGGATTGACCCAGTCAAAGGGCTTATTTCACCTGCAGAGTTTATTCCTATTGCAGAAGAGAGTGGGCTTATTATTGAACTTGGTGAGTGGATACTCAATGAGGCACTAAAGCAGATAAAAATCTGGGAGAGTGACAAAGGTAAAGAGTTATGGCGAGTTTCGGTAAATGTTAGCTCCAAACAGTTTGCTGCTGAAAATTTTGTTGATATGATTGAGAGGGCACTACAAAAGAGTGGAGTAAGTCCGAGTAAAATTAGACTAGAGTTAACAGAGGGTATTTTAATTCAAAATCTAGATGAGACACTTCAAAAGCTACACACCATAAAAAGTATGGGACTTTCACTCTCTATTGATGATTTTGGTACCGGTTACTCCTCTTTAGCATATCTTAAAAAACTTCCAATGGATGAGCTCAAAATTGACCAATCTTTTGTTCGTGATCTGATTGAAGATAATAATGATAAAATTATTACACAGACTATTATCTCTATAGGGAGTCAGTTTGGTTTAGAGGTTATTGCAGAGGGTGTTGAGACAGAGGAACAGTATCAAAAACTACGCTCAATGGGGTGTCAATATTTTCAAGGTTATCTCTTTTGTAGACCAAAAGAAGCAAGTGAACTGTAGTTGATAACTTCTGCCTCATTATATCTTTTGACTCTTGCCCTGTTAGCAACTACTTTTCACCTTTTAGAAAGTAAAACAGAACTTAAATTTTTTCGTTATGTTCCAGCAATTGTGATGATATATGCTTCAAGTATGTTTCTAGCCTCATTTGGTCTCTTTGGAGTAAATGAAGAGATTACGAGCACATATAAGTTGACAAAAACAAATCTTCTTCCTGCTATGCTTTTTTTGATGCTCTTACAGGTCGATTTTAGGCATTTTTTCAAACTTGGAAAAAAACTGCTTATTGCTTATGTTTTAGCGGTAAGTTCCATAGCATTTGGTTTTGTAGCAGTAGCACTACTTTTTAACTTTAATGCTGATATGTCTGGTGCATTTGGAGCACTTGCAGGCTCTTGGATGGGTGGAACAGCCAACATGATAGCCGTAGGTTCAGCTCTTGGTGTGAGTGAAGATGCCTTTGCTTATGCTCTAGTAGTGGACAGTGTAAACTATACCTTATGGGTTATGCTACTCCTCTTTTTAGTCCCCTTTGCAACCACGTTCAACAAGTTTACAAAGAGTAATGAAAACCTAGCATATCTGAATGAAATAGGGTGTGCTTGTACAGTAGGAACGAAACGTTACTGGCTTTTAATAGCCCTCTCTTTAGGAGTCTCTTTAATTTCGCAACTTATAAGTCAGTATGTAGAGTTTTTAAACACGACAACTACAGTTGTACTTCTTGCAACAATCTTTGGAGTAGTAGGCTCACAAACAAAACTTCGCTCTCTCAATGGTTCGAGTGAAGTGGCAACTTCTATGCTCTATATTATTATTGCACTTATTGGCTCAAAAGCTATTTTTGATAGTTTTGATGGGCTTGGAATGTATGTTTTTGCAGGGTTTCTAATCTTACTAATTCATGCACTTGTTATGGTTGTTGGAGCTAAAATTTTTAAACTTGACCTCTTTAGTATAGCAGTGGCTTCTCTCTCAAATATAGGGGGAGTAGCTTCTGCTCCTATATTAGCAGCAACATACAATAAGTCACTTGTAAGTGTTGGTGTTCTTATGGCAATTATGGGTTATCTCATAGGTACTTTTGGTGGCTTAGCAGTTGGAAATATTTTAATAAGTTTATAGGAAAAAAGATGAAAAAAAGAACTAAAATTTTAGCAACTATAGGTCCTGCATCGGACTC
>Ga0256824_10000877_pt1 | contig 11636 bp, 6 predicted proteins | sample CV67metaG_FD_191570 | JGI IMG/M metagenome (GOLD analysis project Ga0256824, IMG submission 191570) | Hydrothermal vent microbial communities from East Pacific Rise, Pacific Ocean - CV67 | ecosystem: Environmental > Aquatic > Marine > Hydrothermal vents | place: Pacific Ocean: East Pacific Rise...
CTTCCTCAAATCTTTAATGTCCTTAGAGGAGAGATGAACTTTGTAGGTCCTAGACCTGTGATAGCACAAGAAATAGAGCAGTATTATAAAGAGGATGTTGAGTATTACCATATGGTTAAACCAGGGATTACAGGTCTTTGGCAAGTAAGTGGCCGTAGTGACACAGATTATGAATTTAGAGTGGCGACAGACAAATGGTACATTCTCAATTGGTCTTTATGGTTAGATATTGTTATATTGATAAAAACCATTAAGGTTGTACTAAAAAGAGATGGTGCCTATTAATGACTGATGCTTTTTCACAAAAAGCCCTCTTCCTTGATCGTGATGGTATCATTAATATCGATCATGGTTATGTTTCAAAAATAGAAAACTTTGAATTTACCAAAGGTATCTTTGAACTAATACAACTCTTTATTGAAAAAGATTATCTCCTTTTTATTGTCACCAATCAATCTGGAATAGGTAGAGGCTACTATACACTTAATGATTTTGAAGTGCTTAACCAATGGATGATAAAAAAACTAAAATCAAAAAATATTGAGATACAAAGTGTTCATTACTGTCCACATGCACCTGAAGAAAACTGTAGTTGTAGAAAACCACAAACTGGTATGGTTAACGAAATACTTAAAACACATCACATTGATCTCTCTTCTTCATGGCTCATTGGTGATAAACAGAGTGATATAGATTTAAGTCATAATGCAGATATAAAACATTCTATTGCCATCACTCATACTAACATTCTTAATGCAGATTATCAATTTACTACTATTGATGAGTGTCTCTCTTTTTTCAAAAAAAATCAGGATACACTACTTTAAATGAACCAGAATTACCTACTCTTTTTTAAAGCTAACCTTTTTTTAACTATTGCTATTTTTCTCTCTTTCTTATGGCATTACCAAGACTATACACTACTTAGTTTCATACTCACTTTTATGGGTACTATTTCCAGTGCTATCATTCTATATATGGTTTTATATATTTTTCTGTTTATCTTTTCCTTTTCTAAAACATGGGTACTTTATCTCTCTATGCTTCTGTTTGTATTTACAGATATTGCTCTGATTGTAGATTTCTTTATTTATAAACTTTTTCATTTTCACATCAATGCAATGGTACTCAATATTTTAACTTCACCAGATGCAATGGATTCTATACAAGCAGGAGTATTACCTTTTATACTCTCTATAGTTTTAATAATAGGATTTATATTTCTTGAGTTAAAACTCCTAAATAGTATAAGAAAACGTAATCATACGTATAAAAAAGTACTCAACAGTAAAATAAACAAATTTATAACCATTCCATTTATACTCATTATTTTTATAGAGAAAATAAGCTTTGGTCTGGCAACACTTTTTTCAAAAAATGAACTTATTATCCCTTTTAAAGTCATTCCACTTTATCAACCTCTTACATTTAACAAAATAGCTTCAAAATATTTTGGCTTTACAGGAGAAAAACAGGCACAATTTAGTCTCAAAACAAATTCTGATTTAAACTATCCACTTCAACCTCTTATTTTGGACAATAAGCAGATAGATTTTCCTATATTTGTTATTGCAAGTGATTCTGTAAAATATGATATTATCAACCAAGAACTTACACCAAACCTTATGAATTTTGCCAATGATGCTCTTGTATTTCAACACCATTATAGCGGTGGTAATAGTACCCGATTTGGTATATTTTCCTTCATTTATGGGCTCAATGCCACGTATTGGTTCTCTTTTTTAAACTCCAATCAAAAGCCTATTCTCTTTGATATACTTCAAAAAAGAGCGTATGATATTAGTATCTTTTCCTCTACCGATACCAACTGGCCAGAATTTAGAAAGACCTGCTACGTAAATATACAAAATAAGATTACTGATAAATTTGAAGGTGCCCCATGGAAAAAAGATGAACAAAGTACCTCATGTTTTATTGAAAATATCTCAGATACAAATATACAGAAAAAACATTTTTCGTTTATCTTCTTAGATGCACCACATGGATACTCATATCCTCCCGATGCCAATACATATAACGCACCCGATGGAGAAGTAAACTACCTTGCCATTACCAAAGAGAGTGAAGAGTTACAGACTGTAGAAAAACGTTACAAGAATGCTGTACACTATAACGATAAACTTTTTGGAAAGATGATGAACTCTCTCAAAAAAAATAGGCTTTATAATAATGCACTTATCATTTATACTTCAGACCATGGTCAAGAATTTTTTGAACAAGGTAATTTTGGACACAACACTGCATTTTCTAAACCTCAGATACACATACCTCTACTTATAAAACTTCCAAAGTCTTTACAAGATACTGTAGATACATCACAAATAAATAGTTCATTAACTTCCCATCAAGACATAGTTCCAACTATACTTACGCTACTAGGTGTACAAAATAATCCTACTGAATATAGTAATGGTTATAATATCTTTAGCAAAGATTTTCACCGTGATTACATCTTCTCTGCAAACTGGAATAATAATGCCATATTGACTAAAGAGACTATCTCTATTTTTTCAAATCTACCCAATAAAATATTTAACAATGAAGTACGAGATGCTAAAACGTACCAAAAATCTAAAAATAAAAAGACACAAAGTAAATATATCTTGGATGTTATCCAAGAAAATAAAAAGTTTTTAAAATAACCTAGCGATAGAGTTGTTTATCATACAAGTGATTTAATCCTATAACAAACGCCAGTGCATCTTTCTCTAATTTTTCATTGTGTGCTATTTCAACTAAATGGTTATTGACATATTTAAAAGTCTGAGGTTTCTGGCGTGGTCTTACTACTGCTACTTTCTCTCCTACTCTTAGTGCATAGTTTTCATTAAACTGAATCAGAGAGACATCTGCTTTGCTGTCTGAGAAAATTGATTTACCTAAGATAGGGTATTCAAAGTCTTTTCCTAAATAATCTAGTGCCGTAGCTAGTACATCAGGCTGTGAACTTAGCTTATTATAGAGTTTAGGCTCTACACCCTCACCTATTATAAGTGCTGGGATATGAAACATATTAACAGGGACAACATCATCACCATACACACGTATATTATGATCGGCTATAACCACAAAGATGGTATCTTTATAATAGGGTAATTTTTTTGCTTCTTTAAAAAATTCTCCTATCGCATAGTCTGCATATTTAACAGCATTTTCTACACAATTAATACCTTGCTTCACCTCTTTTATACGTCCTGCAGGAATATCAAAGGGACTATGATTAGAAGAGCTAAACATCAAGGCAGCAAAAGGTTTACCCTCTCTGTATAGTTGTGAAAATCTCTCATTTCCTTTTTTAACCAAGTCTTCATCACTGGCTCCCCATGTAGCTACATAGGCAGGATTTTTATAGTCTTTTTGTTCCACTATTTCATCAAATCCATTACCTAAGAACCAAGAACGCATGTTATCAAAGCGTGCTTCTCCTCCATAGAGAAACATTGTATGGTACCCCAATGGTTTGAGTAGTTCTGAAAAAGTAAAAAAATCATTTTGCGACTTAGCACGTTTTACTACACCCTTACCTGGTACTGCCAAAAATCCTGCCGTTGTCCCTGCAATACCTCGTACAGAACGTGTACCATTAGAATATGTTTCAGTAAACCATAAAGAGTTCTCTTTTAGTTTCAGTAGATTTGGGGTTATCTCTGGAGTAACAAACTGGTACCCTAAACTCTCTTGAAGAAAAATAACCAGATTTTTCTTTTTAGGTGTAGAAAAATGTGTTTTTTCTACCCGTCTAAATGGAGAGTCACTTTCTAAGTTATTTTCCTTAATTTTAAGTACTTCCTGCATACGTTTCAGTGCTTCATTTTTATCCATTTTACCATAGAGCTTAATCGTCTTGGAGGCATAATGTTTATTCGCATAGATAGCATACCCTACAGCATAAAGTGAGTTTTTAGTTACTTCGTTTACTATCCTATCACTCGAGTACATCGCATCGGAGATATTGGCAGCACGGTGCCCAAAAGAAGAACGTATACCAATAAACAGGAGTAAGGCAATAGGCAAGAACCATACAGCACGTTTGAGCCATGGCAATTCAAGTACAGAGATAAAACTCTCTTTGCTCCTACGCATAAACCACCATACAAAAAGCCCCATCATTGTAAATGCTATAAAGAGTGGGAGTTTAAAGTCAGCAATCAGCATATGAAACACCTCAACAGGATACTCCAAATACTCTACAAATTTAAAGTTAGGGCGAACATCGTATTGGCTGAAAAATGGAAAAGTTGCATTCTCCATATAGATAAGAAATGCAAACACAGAGACAAAATAAAGTCGTAAAAATAGATTGGCTATTTTACTAAGTACCGTTGGCGTAAAGCTAAGTACTACAAGAGGGATAACCAATAGCATAGACACAACCATTGTATCCATTTTAAGTCCATAGAGAAAACTAAGCCAATAGTTCACTTCAGAATCACTAAATCTATCAAACTGCCAAATAAACAATACCAATCTACCTATAAAAAGGAGAGCTATCATTCCTAAATAATAGGTAAAAAGTTTTTTAAGTATTTGCATATACCACCCTTCTTTTTAAAAATAGCAGTATAGCATCTCTTTTATTACTATCAAGGCTTTACAGCAATAAATGTAGCAATATCATCCATCATTACAGGAATCCATATAGGTTTACTACTAGCATCTTTTATCTTCGTTCCAACCAAGATTTCTATAGCATTACTAAAGCCATCTTTATCTAAGTCAGTTTGAGCATCAGAAGCATTGAGAGGATCAAGACCATTAGCAATCTCAACACTATCACTGATACCATCGTTGTCGTCATCAGTGTCCAAATGATTTATGACTCCATCAGCATCTGTATCTTTTAACTCTCCTGTTGCACCCACATTAAGAGTAAAATTTCCAGCTTCATATCCATAAGCACCTATATGTACTGTTGCATCATTATTTAACGTAATTGTACACTCTTCCTGAGATGTGCCTCCATAAGCTGATTTGCATGCAAAAGATCCTGTAGTAGGTTTAGATCCTATTTGTACATAAAGGTCGATATCTGCACTAAGGTTGGTAAGTAATACATTAATTTTTTCACCACCAAATGCATCAATAGTATAATATTTAAAATCTTTTACTGTCACAGAATCAGATTTTTCAAAAAGCTGTAATGGTATTTTTTTTCCTTGTGCATAAGAACTTCCAAGAAGAGAACATCCCGTACTGTTACATGCTTTTACTCGGTAATAATGCGTATTTATATCCGTAGGCACATCATCATAGAATGCATCACTATTTCCTGTACTGAACTCTGTATAATTAGAATCTACAGACCAGCTATCATATCGTAATACTTTATAATACGTCGCTCCATCTAGTGCATCCCAAGTGACATGTATGTCATTTATTTGGTCACTGCTTGCAGAAATGTTTTGTACCACTGCTCTGCGTCCACTAGTTCTATATGATTCAGGGGAACATCCATTACTATTGCACGCTTGTATTTTATAGTAATAATAATTTGCATCACTCACAGCATCATCATATGATGTACCATTTACTGTGTACTCTTGTCGGTTTGTCGTTTCTTGATAATCATCATAGCGTATCACCTTATACGATGTAGCTCCATCCAAAACATCCCATGTTAGATGTATGTTATTTATCTGATCATTCGAAGCAGTTACATTATGTACCCTTGGTCTTGAACCACCATCATAATCATACATTGCAAGTGCAGAGCACCCTGCAACATTACATGCTTTTACACGGTAGACATAATATGAGGCATCATCGGGTACATCATCATAGTAGGTATTGTTATTTGCCATTGTAAATGTCTCGTGTGTACCGTTAATATCCCAACCCTCGTACCGTAAAACTTTATAGTACTCAGCTCCTTGACTGGGCATCCAGCTTACACGTACTTTTTCTAAAAGATTTGTTGTAGCGGTAATGCCTGTCACTTCTGCAGGCTTTACTTGTGCTGCCGTGATACGTATATTGTACCCTGTTGCTGTACTACTGTCTATTTCAATAGAAATACTGTTATTACTATCTGTAAAAGTCTCTCCCACTTGCCACTGTACTCCAGCATCTGATAGGTTACCATTATTATCAGAATCCAACACATATGCTCTAAATCCAAAAGGACCATCTTCTATCTCATGAATAACGACTGCTTTGGCAGGAAGAGGACTATCATATCCTATCTTATCTCGTGCTTCTACTGTATAGTGCTTTGTTCCATCTGTAGAATATATATTAGCTATCAGGTAATCCCCTGCTACTGCACTTTCTTCAAGCCTAGAGAGATGTATAAGCTCTCCTCCGCTTGCATCTACTTTTGCATTACTCCATTGAGCATTTATATTGATAGCTCCTAGTTTTTGTTTATGAAATGCTATGGTATGCTGTGCGATACTGTTATAATCTCCATAAGAAGCTCCTCGGTGTGCATTACTCATAACATCCCAAGGACTATCATAATTTGAACCATACCTTCCAGAAGAATGTGGCAATCCATATGCATGACCCATTTCATGTGCAACAGTACCAATACTGCTTTCTGCTCCTAAATCAATCCATGTCGTACCCCCGCCTCCACGTCCTGCCCAATTGTCAAACATAGTACCATTAACAAAAATATTTAATCCATAATATGAATCTAAAATATGGGTTCCTCCTGCAGCTACAACACAATCTTCCTTTATCAAATGATAATCTGCTTCATTCTCTCCTACTGGTTTATAATAATCATGATTATGCGGTAAAGTCACCCAGTCCATAGTTTGTGTTCCAGAAATATCTATAAGCCCATAGGTAGTCTCTTTCCAGTAGTGTTCTAGGTATGGGTATGTATTGCCAAACATTGTCTGATAAAAAGAACTAGGGTGTGGCTCAGTTACAATATCTGCAAATTTACACAAAAGATTCAACCATGGTTTCTTAGCATTATCTACAACAAGGGCTTTTTCTTTTCTATTCTTACTTTGAGGTACGGGCTTATACCTTACATCTAGCACCACATATGCCCGTACTTTACGGACAAGTACATCAGCATAGTTCGCCTTAGTCACTTTTAGCTCCACATTTTTACCCACAAGTGCTTGCCACTTATTTGTAACAGGTAAGCTTGACATATCTAACTTCACCATCTTTATCTTACTTACGGAGATAAAATACTCTACACTACCTTGAGCAGTTGTACTGTTGTAGTTACTGCTATAGACTGTGTCTAATTTACCTTCTATCCACTTATATTCATTTGTATTTGCCTGTACAAAGCCAAGCGCTATTATCACATACAAAAACAAAACTTTAACTATATTCATATCATCTCCCTTATTTTAAATTATCTACAAGAAATACTTCCTACCTTTTCACTCACCAAATTTTCAATTTACTTTTTTACTTACTAGGCACAAAAGTCACGATATCCCCTATCATGATAGGAGCCCATACAGGTTTGCTTTTGGCATTTCGTATATTTGTCCCCATAGATATCTCTATGGCATTACTAAACCCATCATGATCAAAGTCTGCTTGGGCATCGGAAGCATTCAATGGATTAAGTCCATACTTAAGTTCTAGAATATCAGAGAGACCATCATTATCATCATCAGTATCTTTACGATTTATAATACCATCACTATCCGTATCTATATCTTCATCTAGATTTACTTTTATAGTGAAATTTGTCCAAGACCCCGCTCCAGGATAATTCATATATTCTCCAGATACACCAATATATATATAATCACCTTTCTTTACTTCTAATGTACATATTTCATCTTCTTCTCCTGTTAACCAGGATCTACAATCAAAATATTCTAAACTAGGTCTTCCATTTATTCGAACATATAAATCTAAATCATCTGACAAAGCACTAAGTTTGACAGTTAATAGTTGATTCTTTGTAGATGCTAATTCAAAATGATCAAATTCAAATCGCTGGACGAGTCCAAATTGTTCTGTATCCTCTACTAGTATTTTTTTATTAGCAACTGCCTTATAATTAACATCAATATTTATTATACCTCCACTTACTGTCACCCTCTTATCTTCAGGGGTTAAATATCGTGGAATATCTAAAAACGTTATACCATACTCTCCATCTAATAGATTCTCAAATGAAGTAAACTTCCCATGTCCTACTTGCACTTTATCTGTATTGTATATATAGTAAGAGACATTATCTAAATTAGTTTGTACATTGACTGTTCCAACTGTAGAGTTTTCATCTCCTACATTAAGAGAGGTTTCTTGAAGGTACTGCTCTTGTAAAGGAGATAAAACATTAGCAGATATAGATGTAACCTTTTTTTCTTTAATATCTACAGTCTCCATATCATAAAGCGTGATATTTTCATCACTTGAAGATAAATCAAGTTCCACTTCTCCCTCTAACACATTAAAAACTATAGGTTTATTTTTCTTCTTCTCAATGCTTATGGTAGTACCTCGTACTGCACCATTAAGTGATTCAGGATAATAACCATCATTACCATGACCTCCACAAGGATGCCACCCAAACTCACTTGCTTCTGCCATAGAGACTATACTAAAAGGATTTTTACATTCTTTTACTTTAAATGATGCTTCTTTTTTAATTGGATCTAAGGTAGCAGATTTCCAAAGAGTCCCACTATAAAGAAAACCTCTCACTTTAGCAAGTGTTACATTTTTTTTGATTAGTATATTAAGAGAAGATTCAGGATCAAAAGTAAATTGTAGTAATGGTTCTGATGGATGCAAGTCACCACTACCATCCACAGTAAAATATAATTGGCTAGATCTGCCATAACTTCCCTTTACCTCCAATAACATTTCATGTCCTTGATAAGTCAATTTCCATACGCCTCCTGTTAAAAAAACACTATCTTTATTAAACTTCCTAGGACCGTACAATGCTGTATCTCCACCTAAATAAATTTTATCTGGGGTATCATTACTAACTATAGAATAAGCACGTTTATTTACAACTACAAAAGTTTGTTTTCCACTGTTATAATCTTCATATTCAGGCATAAATTCTAATATGGCTTTCGCTGTAAGTGCATCTCTTTTATAGACTTCAACGTTTACTGTTTTATAAGCAATGTACTGATCATCAAAACCTATCTCTACAGAAAAAGAATCTACTGAGGTAATAAAGTCTAGCAATTCATAATTGGTAGAAAAATTTTCTGGTGTTCTACATTTATAACGATTGTCACCTATTTCTGTGACATCCAAATCAAATGTTTTTACTATACTATTTACCACTCCAGTTGTTCGACAAGTAGGCTCTGCTGAACTGCCAGATGGCTTAGTAGTATCAAAAACTAGGCTTAATGGATAAGTAATATCGTCACCATTTACTATGACAAAAGGACGATTTGGTGTAACTCCATCTATTTTATAAGTAGAGGTATTAAAACGCACAGGAATTGTTTTAGAAAAAGAACGAGATGCATCTTCAAAGGTTAATGCTATATCTGTCGTTGAAGCTATTTTCCCTACGAACTTATATCTATAATTATCTAGTTTTTTCCCATATGCATCTTTAGTTTGAATAACAAGTTTTATATTTGAAGATCCATCTAAAATTACATCTAGCTCTTCTTCATTTCCATAATTATCTATATTATTACTTATTGTAAATGTTTTAGAAAACCATGCATTTTTAGGTACACTGTATTGATTCTTGACAAGTACCCTCCATGGGTCATCATTTGTAGGTGCAATACCACTATCTGCATCAACTGTATTGAAGCAACTTTTTGTACTAGTATGTTCGCACTCATATAAAGAAAATTTAGCTGTAGATATACGAGGGAAAACAAATATAATACTATTACCATTTGCTGTAATTCGTCTAATATTAGATGTAGTATATGTATATTTTTTACCATCTAAATAAAAGAATCTAAAAGCATTGCCATTTAATCTCATCGTATAAGTCCCACCTGTATAAAAACCTATAGTACTTGAAAATGGAAATTCCAATGTAATTCTTGTTTCATCACCAACATGTTGAATACGCACAATGTCTACTTTATAATCCTTAGAGTCAGTAAGTGGTATATGTACTATGTTATCTATATTATTTTCGGCTACTATCGTAAGTGTTGTTATTATAAATAAAAAATACGCAAGTATAAGTTTCTTTATCATGTAGTTCCTTCTTAATTATATTAATATTAAAGTTCTGTAAATTTTCAGATACATATTACCTCTTCACCTAGAAAACCAGAACCTATCTCACATCTATTCACCATAAAGAGTTTATTGTACCAAAATTATTGAATACTATCTATCATCCTTTTATATGCTTCAAAAGCAGGTGTTTTTCGTATCATGTTATCTCTACCATCTACTAGCCCATACCCAGCAGCAATAAGTTGATGCCAATAGATACGTTCTATCTTCCCCGTTTGAAAAGCTATCTCATGGTAGTCTGTCATATACTGTGTATAATCTGCTTCACTTACACACTCTACTTCTGATGTTGGTGCATACGGAGCAGTATCAGAGAGTGGCCAATTTACTTCTGTGATATAAATATCATTTGTACTTTTTTGTGAGAGTTTCACAAGTGCATAGAGCATATTTATCTTGTTTTTCGTATCGAAGATTCCCATTTGTTTATTGGTAGGACTCCCTCTTCTATCTACATAAAGGAGTGAAGAGAACTTATCATACTTAATCCTAAAAAAGTTAAACAATGTACGAATAGTATAGTGAAATTCAAAGTCTATAACTGATGAACCTATGAGCTTAATATTTGGATATTTTTTGTCTCGTAATTTTTGTATTGTTTCATACCAATGTAAATACTCATCCATAGAGAAAAAACCCCACTTTGTACGGTTGATGGCATTCCCTACTTGAAACTCATTCACAAAGGGAGAAAACTTTTCAAAAATAGTCTCTATATCTTTTTCTAACAATATTTTATTTTCAATATGTTCTCTATCTTGTAGTATATTGATGAGTATCTGCTTGTCATTCCCAAAACTTTTAGCAAAAGCAACATACTCGTCTACTCTATCCATCTCCCAGAGTGGCATACGAAGCAAAAGATATTTGATACCAAGTTCATCTATAAGCTCTTTTTGTACATCACCCTTATCAATGTCTACACCCATACCATAAAAGGATTTTTTACCCTTATTCTGTCCTTTAAAAAAGTACATCAACACTATACTCAATGGAAAGATAATGATATTTATTAAAAACAATGGTATATAACTCCAAAGATGCTTTTTACGCATCTCTTTTTTATATACTTTGTCTTTTATAGGGTATGGTTGGTCTGAGTATTTATCCCAGATAAATGGTGCTTTCACTACTATAACCTCCAATATCCAAGTTTTTTACGAATTTTATAGCGACGTATCAAATTAAGTGGCTTACGTTTGATTTTGCCTTTCTCTAAAAAAGATAAGCATGCATCAATCACACGTGCACTTGATGCCCCATCATTATAAGGATGTGTCTCTTTAATAAATATTTCAAGAGACTGCATAATTTTTTTTGGCTTCGTAAGTGCAAATGCTAATGCACTCTCAATCTCTTCTGCTTTAAGAATATTTATCATATGAGGGGCTGGTTGATTATTATTCAATGTGACTACTGGTTTTTTCTGTAGTACAAACTCC
>Ga0256824_10000878_pt1 | contig 11609 bp, 5 predicted proteins | sample CV67metaG_FD_191570 | JGI IMG/M metagenome (GOLD analysis project Ga0256824, IMG submission 191570) | Hydrothermal vent microbial communities from East Pacific Rise, Pacific Ocean - CV67 | ecosystem: Environmental > Aquatic > Marine > Hydrothermal vents | place: Pacific Ocean: East Pacific Rise...
ACCTCTGAAGAAACTTCAACGGTACCTGCTTCTGTACCATTACTTTTCCAAAGTCTAGTATCTCCATTTTCATCTGTTGCTTGGAAGAGTAATTCTTTCCGGTAAAGATCACCCATCATTTTAATATCTGAACCTCCTGCACCTAGGTTAATGTCTTTTACCAGTACGGTACCAGCTGCTGTACCATTACTTTTCCAAAGTTCTCTTCCATTTGTACCGTCATCTGCGATAAAAAACAATGTGCCGTTGACATTGGTTAAATTATCTAGAGAAGAAGAACTAACTCCTGTAACGATGTCTTTTACCAGTACGGTACCAGCTGCTGTACCATTACTTTTCCACAGTTCTCTTCCATTTGTGTCATCATATGCACTAAAAAACAATGTGCCGTTGACATTGGTTAACTGTACTGGATAAGAAGAACTAACTCCTGCACGGATGTTTTTTACCAGTACAGTACCAGCTTCTGTGCCATTACTTTTCCACAGTTCATATCCATTTGTGCCGTCATCTGCGCTAAAAAACAATGTGCCGTTGAGATTGGTTAACTGTTCTGGAGAAGAAAAACCAGCTCCTAAATTGATGTCTTTTACCAGTACGGTACCAGCTGCTGTACCATTACTTTTCCAAAGTTCTGTTCCATTTGTGCCGTCATATGCGCTAAAAAACAATGTGCCGTTGATATTGGTTAAATAATATGGAGAAGAAGAATTAACTCCTGTACGGATGTCTTTTACCAGTACAGTACCAGCTGCTGTGCCATTACTTTTCCAAAGTTCATATCCATTTGTGCCGTCATCTGCGCTAAAAAACAATGTGCCGTTGATATTGGTTAAATGACTTGGAGAAGAAGAACTAACTCCTGTAACGATGTCTTTTACCAGTACGGTACCAGCTGCTGTGCCATTACTTTTCCACAGTTCATCTCCATTTGTGCCGTCATCTGCTCTAAAAAACAATGTGCCGTTGACATTGGTTAAATAATATGGAGAAGAAGAATTAACTCCTGTACGGATGTCTTTTACCAGTACGGTACCAGCTGCTGTACCATTACTTTTCCAAAGCTCATATCCATTTGTGCCGTCATTTGCGATAAAGTAATGTATGTCTCCCATAGCTATAAAACCTATTTTTCCTATTAAATCCGTACTGTCTACTGTACTATTCTCTACATCTTTTACCAGTACGCTACCAGCTTCTGTACCATTACTTCTCCACAGTTCTCTTCCATTTGTGCCGTCATCTGCGCTAAAAAATAATGTGCCGTTGACATTGGTTAAACTATAAGGAGCTGAAGAACTAGCTCCTGTAACGATGTCTTTTACCAGTACGGTACCAGCTGCTGTACCATTACTTTTCCACAGTTCTCTTCCATTTGTGTCATCATATGCACTAAAAAACAATGTGCCGTTGACATTGGTTAAATACTCTGGAGAAGAAGAACTAACTCCTGCACGAATGTTTTTTATCAGTACGGTACCAGCTGCTGTGCCATTACTTGTCCACAGTTCTATTCCATTTGTGCCGTCATCTGCGATAAAAAACAATGTGCCGTTGACATTGGTTAACTGTTCTGGATAAGAAGAACTAATTCCTGCACGAATGTCTTTTACCAGTACGGTACCAGCTGCTGTGCCATTACTTTTCCAAAGTTCTCTTCCATTTGTACCGTCATCTGCGATAAAAAACAATGTGCCGTTGACATTGGTTAAATTATCTAGAGAAGAAGAACTAACTCCTGTAACGATGTCTTTTACCAGTACGGTACCAGCTGCTGTACCATTACTTTTCCACAGTTCTCTTCCATTTGTGTCATCATATGCACTAAAAAACAATGTGCCGTTGATATTGGTTAACTGTACTGGATAAGAAGAACTAACTCCTGCACGGATGTCTTTTACCAGTACAGTACCAGCTTCTGTGCCATTACTTTTCCAAAGTTCTCTTCCATTTGTGTCGTCATATGCGCTAAAAAACAATGTGCCGTTGACATTGGTTAACTGTTGTGGAGAAGAAGGACTAACTCCTGCACGGATGTCTTTTACCAGTACAGTACCAGCTTCTGTGCCATTACTTTTCCAAAGTTCTCTTCCATTTGTACCGTCATCTACGCTAAAAAACAATGTGCCGTTGATATTGGTTAACTGTTCGGGAGAAGAAGAATTAACTCCTGTACGGATGTCTTTTACCAGTACAGTACCAGCTTCTGTGCCATCACTTTTCCAAAGTTCTCTTCCATTTGTGCCGTCAGTTGCGCTAAAAAATAATGTGCCGTTGACATTGGTTAAACTATAAGGAGCTGAAGAACTAGCTCCTGTACGGATGTCTTTTACCAGTACGGTACCAGCCTCTGTGCCATCACTTTTCCAAAGTTCTCTTCCATATATTTTAGTTCTTGCTACAAAATACAATATACTATCTATAGCAACAACACTTGTTATATCAGATGGATGAGACTCTTGGGTGCCTATATTATTAATATCTTCTATTAATCCCGTACCTACTTCTGTTCCATCTGTTACATGAGGTTCAATCCCTGCTACATGACTGTCAAGAGAGAGCAATATTGTCTGTTTTACAAGAGGGTTTGTACCGTTGGCTATCTCTTCTGTATCTGGTATGCCATCATTGTCATCATCTGCATCTGAGCCATTATGGTAACCATCGCCATCGGTGTCTATGCCATTGTCTACGATGCCATCGCCATTCATATCTGCATCATCATTATCGGGGATACCATCTCCATCACTGTCTGTGTTAAAGTCATTGGGGTCTTGCGCGTTGAGTACACCATCTCCATCTATATCAGGATCAATACTATCTACCAAACCATCACAGTCAAAGTCAGGACTCTCATAGTAGATGGGTATAACTACCACCAAACCATCACCCGAAGGCATCGGGAACCATTTAGGGCAAGTATTTGCATAAGCCAAAGTACCAAACATGATACTCACAAAGAGAGACTGTAGGAAGTGTTTTTTTGATATCATTATATACTCCTCGTATAATTAGTTTTCTATACTACATGATAATAGAAGTTTGTTGCATCGATGTAACAAATGGCAACTAGTAAAGAAAATATACCTACTATCCTCCCAACTAAAAGAGAATGAGGTATGATCTACTCTTTTGTAGGCACAAATATAATAATATAATCCATCAAAATAGGTGCCCATATAGGTTTATCGTTTACGTTGTTCATATTTGTACCTATACTAAACTCTAATGCATTAGAAAAACCATCTCCATCATAATCTGCCAGTCCATCTAAAGCATTTAAGGGATTGAAATTTAAGGTTATTTCATCTATATCTGAGATGCCATCATTGTCGTCATCTATGTCAACAGAATTTAATATACCATCCCCATCTGTATCTAATGGCTTTGAGTTTGCATCTAAAGGGTTGCTCCCTTCTAATACTTCTTGGGCATCTAAATACCCATCTCCATCATCATCTAAATCAGCATTGTTACCTATGCCGTCACTATCTGTATCTATACTTTCTGAACTATCTAAGGGAAAAGCATCATCAACATCAGGTATACCATCATTATCTATATCTGACATTTGTATTTTTATTATAGATATACCATCATAACCATTTGTGACATAAGCATAATTTTCAGATATAATAAAGTCCAATGGAAAACTACTTGTATGGTAGCCAGCTACAACTAGTGGGTTATGAGGATTTGAAATATTAATTGAAGCTATTCCTCTAAATGAACTTCCAATAACATCCCCACCTAAAAAACTATTTGTATAAAAGTACTGATCCCGTGTAGTTACCCCCAATGAAGTATCTGAGGTATAGCCACTATTGACGTGTACAGGGTATCTGGGATTAGAAATATTATAAATTTCTAAAGTGTTCTTCCCTGTAATATAAACAAAATAACCTTCTTTACTTATATTGACTGCTTCAGTTGGTAAGTTAAGACTATGGTCAAATATCGGGTTAGTCGGATTATTAATATCAACAATATCAAGTGTATTTGCACTTAACATATAGACATAGTTACCTACAATGACAAATCCATAAGGACGTTTGAAAGGTATATATTCACTTATAAAAGTTAGACTTTGATCTTTAGCTAAATCATAAATAATAAATCCTGTAGGTCTCAAACAATATGCATAGTCTCCCATGACCTGCGTATGTAAAATAGATAAAATTGATTCATCACGACTAGATAATTGCAAAAGATTTAAAGGGTTAGAAATGTCTAATTGGAGTAATCTTGGATTATCACTATCTACTGAAATATACGTATCATTATCTTTTATCAATATATGAGAAATACCTCCATCAATCCCGTATGCATTTATCATTTTAGGGCTATCAGGAGTAGTAATATCAATAACTTTTATGCCATAGTTATCTCCGACGTAAATATATCTACCTTTTATAGCGATAGCCTTTACATTATAAAGACCAATATAATACGAAATTAAGCTAATATTTGAAATAACTGAAGTATCTATAATCTTTAGTCCATAGTTAGATTTTATGACATAAACATGATTAAATGTGGCATCTATCGTTGTCAATGCTCCCCACACATTATCTCGATAAAGTAAAGTAGGATTACTTGCATCAGAAATATTAAAGATGAGTAACCCATGCACTTCATCCGTCACATAGGCTCTATTTCCAAAGATATCAAGTTTACGAGGTTGCCCAGTATAGATAGGTATGATGCCATCAAGTGTTATATTATATGAGTTATACCCTACTAAAACAATATTACTGGATGAACCAACTTGTTCCATAATTTTAATTCCTTGTCTATCTAACACATATATATAGTTATGAACATTTACTTTATTGATATTTACCTTGATATCTAATGCCTTTGAAGCGTAGGTATATTCACCCCAAGTCCTAACGTTATTCAAATCATCTATCTTAACAGTCAATAGTTTAGAATCATGATTTTGAGCACTCATCAGTACATAAAGATAATCATCCTTCACTATAATATTTTTAGCATCTAATTGACTAGAAACACCTAAACTATGACTCTGCAATATACTTGGGTTAGCTGGAGTTGTAATATCAATAATTTTCACAACTCCAGCACTTAAGATATAGGCATAATGCTCTGAAACATCTATTTTATTTCCACCTAAGGCAGGAGAATTACTTATCAATATAGGATTACGTGGGTTAGAAATATCAATAATAAATAAAGTACCTACACCAAGTATATAGGCATAATCTCCTACGATATCTATTTCCCATAAAGGGACAGCTGCTTGGAAAACCCCTAATTCTATGGGTGTTGATATATTAGTAGTGTCGAGAATCGTTAGTTTTGAGCCACCTAATAAATAGGTATAATTTCCTCTTACTTTTACTTTATCATATGGTGAACCATATAAAGTATTTGTACCAATAGCAGCTTCTATCGCATACACCATACAGCTTAATTCCATGAGGAGAACTAAAATTAATAATATATTTTTCATTTACTTTTCCTTTTAAGCGCTAGATATGTATATCTTTATATGAAAAAGAATCACTCTCCACCATACAATTGGAGCTAGTGTAAATGGATAAAAGACCACTGATACTCATTGTTCCCAAATTAGGTTATGTCACAATACTATAAGTTAATGTATCTCCATCAGCATCACTTACATTTAATCTCAAAGAACGAGGCGCTACAACGCATACTATTACTTCGCTCATAGTAACAGCAACGGGTGCTGTATTTGGTGTTGGCTCTGCTTCAGGCTCTGGTTCAGGCTCCGGTTCAGGAATTGGTTCTACTTCAGGAACTGCTGGTGGTGTCGGTTCTGGTTCTACTATAGGAGCTTGTGGTGGAGGTGGTGGTGGTGGATTTTCAACAGTAATCGTCATGGTATCTACTGCCACATTACCTTCAGCATCTGTAACACTTAGAGTCACCATATATGTACCAGGTGTTATATTTGTAGGTATGCTTCCTTCTACTACTTCACCTGTTTGTTGTCCAAGTACTCCTAAGTCCCATACATAAGTAAGCGTATTATCTGAAGCATCAGGGTCAGTGCTTTCACCGCCATCTAAGACAATGCTATTGCCCGATATCACCGTTTGGTCTGGTCCTGCATTGGCTATAGGTCCAACACCTATAATATTTTTAGGGGATGTAGCTCCATCTTTTTGATGGTCGCAACCTATCATAGCAAATACAAAAAGTACTGCCAACATCATTTTTAGTCTATTCATTTTATAAAAATTCATCATTTATCCTTTTAAAACGTATATGAGACACCAAGTGTCCATGCATCTGAGACGATGTTTGATTGTGTTGCTCTACCATTAAATCCATCATCATCATAAAAACGTACATAATCTACAAAGACTGAAATATTCTCTAACACTTCATAACCAAGACCAACTCCCCATTGGAAGCTATTTTCAGATCTATCAGCTGCGATGGGTGAGCCACCTAGTGGAATGTTAGTCAACTTTACAGCACCATAACCAATAAGGCCATACATCTGAAAACTTTCTATGCTATACATAGGTTTCACGTAGACAGCTATATTTGAAAAGTCTCCATCATAGTCACTTATATTTGAAGTAAGTACTTTACCATGGTCGTAGTCTAACTTTCCTACATGTTTGGTATATCTACCTTCTATGGCAACATAAGGGTTTATCTGGTACCCCAGTTGTAACATGATGCCAGAAGCACTAAACTCTTCGTCACTAAAATCATTTCGTAAACTCATTTTTGAGACACCTACACCAACATAGAAGTTATTTGTTTCATCTACTACTGGTATATTTATTGTTTCTGTTTGAGGGACTTCAATCGTCCCTCCTCCATACCCTGCACTGGTCAATGCTATGACCGATAAGAGTGTTATTGTTGTATGTTTCATTTCTTTTCCTTTTTGTTTATTTGATAGGCACAAATATCATAATATCACCCATCAAGATAGGTGTCCATATAGGCTTATCATTTATGTCATTCATATTGGTACCTATACTAAATTCCATAGCATTAGAAAAACCATCTCCGTCATAATCTGCCAGTCCATCTAACGCATCAAGAGGATTAAAGCCAAGAGAAAATTCATCTACATCTGAAATACCATCATTATCGTCATCTGTATCTGCATTGTTCCCTATGCCGTCACTATCTGTATCTACTGATTCATTAGTATCTAATGGGAAATTATCTGCTCCATCATTGACACCATCATTATCTGTATCTACATCTAAGGGGTCAGTACCATTAGCTATTTCATCAACATCTGAAACCCCGTCACCGTCATCATCACTGTCAGCATTGTTTCCTGTGCCATCTCCATCTGTGTCTATCCACTCAATAGGGTCAAGAGGAAAGGCATCGTAAGCATCCTCTACAAAGTCCCCATCATAATCATAAAAAGGAAATGAACCTAACTGTACTGCCCCTATATGACAATCGACGTTTGTATATCTTTGGTATCCTCTTTGATCTATACTTAACGTCGTACATGGTACTGCAAGTTTAACTGCTGTACTTAACCCATCTAACGGTGGCATGGTTTTATTAAACCCACCATAGTCTCCCAATGGCTTCAAGTTAGGTATAGATACATTCAAATAATCATTTTCACTATTGGGTTTTCCAGGGGAAAATGTTGCATTTGAATTACCAGAAGCAAGAAATATACCTATCAAGTTTGTTCCACCTGTAGTGAGACTGATACTATTAAAATCAGCATGCACATCTGAATCAGAGCAGACAGCACCTCCATGACTATTATAATCATCATCTTTATTTCCAGCAATGATGTTATTTGCTAGATGCAATGACATACCACCATCCCTAATACTTATACCTGCACCTTCCGCTGTACAAGTATTTGGGGGAAAGGCGTTACCAGCAGGATAGATACCTACATGTGCTTGATTGTTCACTATTGTGCTATTGGTAATATTGATATCACTACTAGAACTACCAGCTCCGAGGTTACCAAGTAAAGCTATCCCTCCTCCATAATGTGAACGGGTAGCATTACCAACAATGGTACTATTGTCTATATTTAGACTGGAACCTGTACCTGTTGCATCAATCATAATAATACCACCTCCATTGGGACCACCCATATTTGCACTTTGTTGAAATAATCCTGCATGATTACCTGCGATAGTTGTATTTTTTATGACAACATCTATATCACCATAAATATATAAACCTCCTCCAGAAGAAAGACTATTATTAGCTGATATTTCTGACCATACTATCGTTATCTTACTTCTAGCTATGGGGACAAAAGCTTCTTGAAGGATAAAGTTAATACCTCCACCGTCGTTGTAACTTGTACTATAAGATATTTTTACATGGTCTAATGTAAAGTCAACATATTTACTAACACTTATAGCCCCTCCACTACCCTCTTGTGCTGATGAATTATTATAATTGTATCCTTCAGTGAGAGTCATACCTTTCAGTTCATATATTTTTATGGAGGAAGAGCTAGTACTTCTAAATACAAATATACCCACACTACTACCATAACCTGAACTTTGATTTCCTCTAATAATTAATTTATCGATACCTCTACCTGTAATCTTTACTGAGTCTGTAATGAAAGGTAGCTTAGTGAGTAGTTGGATAACACCTTCTACCTCAATCTTAATCACATCAATCCCCGCATCCCCAGCATCACAGTCATTCGATGTATTAGTATTTGCAGAAACTATCGCTTCTCTTAGACTACACGCTCCGTTGGTCACATTCTCATCTACCAGTGTATTTACTGTAATAGTTGCAGGCATTAACAATGTAATAGAAAGTAGTAAATGACTCAAGAAAATTTTAAACATTTTGAACTCCTCTTTTCTCATCAGTAAAGATTCTTTTCTATACTACATGATAATAGAAGTTTGTTGCATCGATGTAACAAATGGGATTGTCAAGTGATATTTCCTCGCTCATCCTCTCCTGAGGTGGAGCATATACAGTTTCATACTATGGACATAGCATTGCTTTTCATCTGACTTGTGCTATGCATTCCCACTCGGGAGAGTGGGAACGAGACAAAAAAAGTATGAGTAAAAAACTGATGTAAAACCCTGCAATGCCGATTTCTTTTTTACTCAGCTTACTACAACTTTCATATAAAAAATTATAAAGTTTCATTAGTTATTATAGATCTTAATATAATGTTTTACATTTTCGTAGGTACAAACATCATAATATCACCCATCATGATAGGTGCCCATATAGGTTTGTCATTGGCATCATTCATGTTCGTACCTACGTTAAATTCCATAGCATTAGAAAAACCATCACCATCAGAGTCTGCCAGTCCATCTGAGGCATTCAGTGGATTAAAGCCAAGGCTAACTTCATCACTGTCACTTATGCCATCGTTGTCATCGTCACTATCTAAGGCATCGGGAGAGCCATCCCCATCTGTATCTACTGGTGTAGAATTTACATCTAGTGGGTTGAAGCCTAAGGCTATTTCATCTATATCTGAGATGCCATCGTTATCATCATCTGTATCTAAAATATCAAATAAACCGTCATTATCTGTATCTAGTGGTGTAGAATTTGCATCTAGTGGGTTGAAACCTAAGGCTATCTCATCATCATCAGATACGCCATCATTATCATCATCACTATCAACATTGTTACCTAGGTTATCATTGTCTGTATCCAACCATTCCAATGGATCAAGTGGAAAAATATCATCTTCATCAATCGTACCATCTCCATCATAATCAAAAATAGGATACGAGCCTAACTGTGCAGCACCTATATGACAATAAGGGTCTCTTGCAAACCCACGTTGATCCATGGTTGCACTACATGGCTTAGCATATATAAACAGTGGACTTGAAGTATCTAAAGGTGGCATAGTACGCGTAGGCCCCCCATGATTAATCAAATTTGTACCTACAGAAGCATATGGATCTCTTATACCTGGGTCACCTTGATTTATAAAATCTCCTTGTGCATTTGGTGAACCTGTTATTTCAAAAACATTATTTATATTTGATAATACAGCAACATTTCCTATCCAATTTTGACCACCTGTTGTCCCATTAAAAGGAAGTCCTATCTTCATATGTATGTCACGACCAACTGGACATCCCATTCTCTCATAATCAATATCTTTGTTTCCATAAACAACAGAATTTTCCAAACGCAACGCAACACCAACATCTCTCACTGAAATACCTGCACCTTCTCCAGCACAATGTGCAGGACCACCTTCGGCAAAAGGAAGTGCAAACCCTAGAGTAGCAGAATTATAGGCAATGGTACTATGAGAAATATTTACATCAAAAGGGTAATTATGCGTTCCTGTATTAAGATATCCATTACTGAGCCATAGAGCACCTCCTTCTCGTCCACTAATAGCATTACCTACTATGGTACAATTCTCTATCACCAGAGAACTACCTGTCATTGAGCGTGTTGTCATAAAAATCCCACCACCTCTACCTATATTATGTACTGAGCCTAGATTTCCACCTATATTAGCATAAAAGGTACTATATTTTATAATCACGTCTGTGTCACCCACAATGTGCATTCCCCCTCCTCCAAATATTGAATTATTTTTATAGAATGTTGACCATAATATCTTTATCTTATTTCTTGGTCCTGCACCTGGACTGTTTAACCTAAATGATATACCTCCACCATAGTCTTCTGCAGTTGACCAAGATATATCAACATGGTCTAAAGTAAAATCTACATATTTACTTACACTAATTGATCCACCTTCTCCCTTTTCTGAGAGTACACCGTTCGTTTGATTTAACCCATAATATAGTTGCATCCCTTTCAGTTCATAGGTCTGTATACTACTATGACCTCCCTCATTACCGAAACCACCTCCCTGAAATATAAAAATACCTTTAAGCTGAAGAGGGTCGGGGTGATATTGTAGTCCCGTAATACGTAATTTATCTACACCTTTTCCTATAATCTTCACTGATTCATAGATAGATGGTAGTGTGGCAATGAGTTGCATAGTTCCTATGGGTTCTATCTCAATGATATCTATACCGGTATTCCCCTTATTATTACAATCACCTTCCCCACTATTAGTATTTGCTTCTACTATGGCCTCCCTTAGGCTACACTTGCCATTGGTTACATTTTCATCTACTAAAGTATTGACCGTGATAACCTGGGACATTAACAATGTTATACTTAACAACATTAAACCAAATAAAATTTTAAACATTTTCAACTCCTTTTTTGCTATTAATTAAATTCTTTACCATACTAGTATGATAATAGAAGTTTGTTGCATTGATGTAACAAAGGGGATTTTAGTGAAATGTTTGAAAATAAATATAGGAGAAATAGCTACAGAGGGTTATGGTACTTGAATGTTGTTTTAGATTAAAGTTTGACTATGTGTTACACCAGAAGACTGGTGTAACACGAGGAGGACTAAGACTACAGTCTTTCAGGCATCTCATCTTTAAAAGCGATAGATTCTGCTTTGGCTAAAATGTCTAAAGCACCTTCGGCTATCATTGCTTCTGCGAGTTGTGTGCCTAATGTATCACATTCACTTACTTTAGAGGTAAGTTCTTTATGCATGATGTTAGTACCATCTGGGTAACCAAGCATTGCTTTTACGGTGA
>Ga0256824_10000879_pt1 | contig 11596 bp, 7 predicted proteins | sample CV67metaG_FD_191570 | JGI IMG/M metagenome (GOLD analysis project Ga0256824, IMG submission 191570) | Hydrothermal vent microbial communities from East Pacific Rise, Pacific Ocean - CV67 | ecosystem: Environmental > Aquatic > Marine > Hydrothermal vents | place: Pacific Ocean: East Pacific Rise...
AGGTGGCTACGGTTGATAACGATTCAATTAGCGGAACTCCAAAAGCAGTCATTAATAACGAACCAATGGTGTAAATAAATAAGTACAGAAATATAAACGCCAATAGGTTATAAATAATTGTATTTGACACTGGCTCTTTATTCAAATGAACGGGAATTACAGCATTAGGATGCAATCTACGTTTGAATTCTAAAAACCCATTTTTCATCAATAGCACTATCCTTACAATCTTTATTCCTCCAGATGTAGAACCTGCAGATGCGCCTGAGAATAGCAATAAAAAGAATACAAATGAAGCTAAAGGGCCCCAAGTTGTAAAATTAGCACTTGCAAATCCCGTTGTGGTAATTATACTTACCACTTGAAATAAAACGGCTCTAAACGAATCATGAAAACTTTCACTTTTAGTATAATAGTATACTATTGGTGTCAAAATCAATACCAACCCAACAACTGCAGATAAATACCATTTAAATTCATCATTTTTAAGAATAGTATTAAACTTTCCCTTCAACATAAAATACAATAAAGTGAAATTTGTTCCTGACAAGAACATGAAAATCACAATAACATATTCAATAAATGGGGAATTAAAATACGCTACACTATCCTGTTTAGTAGAAAACCCACCTGTTGAATTTGTAGTTAATGCATGATTTATGGCATCAAAAAAGTCCATTCCTCCAAACATTAATATGACAGTTTGAACACAAGTTAACGCTAAATAAATAATCCATAAACGTTTGGCTGTTTCCTTTATTCTTGGATGAATTTTATCTTTAGTTGGCCCAGGTGCTTCTGCCACAAATAACTCCATACCTCCAATTCCTAACATGGGTAGAATAGCAATGGTTAATACAATAATTCCCATTCCACCTAACCACTGCGTCATTGAACGCCAAAATAAAATCCCTCTTGGTAATTCCTCAATATTGTCTAAAATAGATGCTCCAGTGGTTGACAAACCAGACATAGATTCAAAAAACGCATTAGTAATTGTAGGTATTGCTCCACTCAGTAAGTAAGGTAATGTGGCAAAAATGGCCATACTAATCCAACTCATGGTCACAATTAAATACCCATCACGTTTTTTAATTTCTCCATCTTTACTTTTTCGTGTAAAGTACCTTAAACCACCACCAAAACTAAGCGTTATTCCTGATGATAGTAAAATTGGCATCAAATCTTCTTCATAATAAATTGAAAAACCAATTGAAGTCAGCATTAACACCCCCATTATTAGAAGTAAACCACCTATAACATTAATGATGACACTCGTATTCAGTAATTTTTTAGCCATGTTTTACGAGAAAAATTTTTCTATTTTATGGATACTTTCCGTTAACGAAAATACGACTGCTTTGTCTCCAGCCTCTAATTGAAAGTCTCCAAAAGGAATAAACCCAACTTCATCTCTTACCACACCCGAAATATTTGCTGATTTTGGGAATTTTAAATCTTTAATTGGTTTATGAGTCACTTTTGAACCAGACTTAACAATAAATTCAATAATTTCAGCGTCTACACCATGTAATGTGGCAATAGCAGATATTTCTCCCTTTCTAACATACTTAAACATATTAGTTGCTGCAATAATTTTTTTATTAATCAAGGTATCAATTCCAATATTTTGAGATAAGTGAATATAATCAATATTCTCTACCCTAGCAATAGTCTTTTTTACGTTATGATTTTTAGCAACCAAAGATGACATTATATTCGATTCAGAATCACCTGTCACAGCAATAAAAGCATCCATATCACCTAAACCTTCTTCCTCTAATGCTTTTACATCACGTCCATCTATATTAATGACTAATGTTTTTTTAAGTTTTCCTGCTAAAACTTCACATCTAGATTTATTTTTTTCCACTAAAATCACTCTGTAATCTTTTTCTAACAATTCAGCTGTAGCTTCACCAATACTACTTCCGCCCAAAATCATAACATCTTTAATGTCTACGCATTTTTGGTCACACAATTCCATAACACGTTCAATTGAGTAAGGATCAGAAATAAAATAAATAATATCACTTTCTAAAATCAACGTGTTTTTATCAACTATAATTGTTTCTTCTTTTCGGTGTAATGCAATGGGCTTAAATGTTAAATTTTTATTTAAGTTAGCCGATTCCATTATCGTTTTATTCTTTAATGGTGACAAATCACCAACTGGAATACCAAACACTCTCAACTTTCCACCTTCAAACTCGCAATCATCTGTAAAAGCTGATCGCTTTAATAATCTTTGTATCTCTTCTGCTGCTAATTTAACTGGAGAAATTAAATTATCAATCCCTAATTCTCTAAATAAAGTTTGATTATCCTCTTCTAACAATTCCATATTGTTAATTCTAGCAATAGCACGTTTAGCACCAAATTGTTTTGCTAAAATTGATACCAATAGATTTGTTTCCTCAGAAGATGTTACTGCAATTAATAAATCACATTTTTCTACTTCAGCTTCTTTCAAAATAGAAATTGACTTTGCATCTCCATGAATTGCAAAAACGTCAATATGTGACTGAATATAATCCAATCGTTCCCTATTCTCATCAATCAAATAAATATCTTGCAATTCACTAGATAACATTTTGGCTAAATGATACCCTACTGCTCCACCACCTGTAATTATTATTTTCATGTACTTAGTTAATCGTTATTGGTTACTAGTATTAGTAATTCAAGATGATTACCATTTACTATAACTACTTTTTTGTCTTAAACTTTCAGTACCCTTATGATACTGAAAATTTAAGATTTAAAAGTAAACTACTTTATGCTTTATAAAAAGGTGCTTTTACAACCTTTGCTTTAATAGATTTTTTACGCACTTGAATATAAATTTCACTATCTACTTTAGAGAATTCGATTTTCACATATCCTAAACCAATTGCTTTTTTAGTAGAAGGAGACATTGTTCCTGATGTTACAATACCTATTTCATTACCGTCTGCATCAGCTATAATATAGTCATGTCTTGGAATACCTTTTTCAACTAATTCAAAAGCGATTAATTTACGTTTTACACCTTCTTCTTTTTGCTTAGCTAAATTTTCTGAGTTAGTAAATTCTTTAGTGAATTTAGTTACCCAACCTAAACCTGCTTCTAATGGAGAAGTTGTGTCAGAAATATCATTACCGTATAAACAGTATCCCATTTCTAATCTTAATGTATCTCTTGCTGCTAAACCAATTGGTTTAATACCAAAATCAGCACCTGCCTTAAATACATTTTCCCAAATTTGTACCGCTTCTTCATTCTTACAGTAAATTTCAAATCCTCCAGAACCTGTATAACCAGTTGCTGAGATAATTACATTTTCAATTCCTGCAAACTCTGCTACTTCAAACGTATAAAATTTAATTGCTGCTAAATCTACAGACGTTAAAGACTGCATAGCCTCAATTGCCTTAGGCCCTTGAATTGCTAATAAAGAATAACCTTCTGATAAATCTTTCATCTCTGCTCCCATTGTATTTTGAGAAACAATCCAATTCCAATCTTTTTCAATATTAGAAGCATTAACCACTAATAAATATTTTTCTTCAGCCATCATGTAAATAATTAAGTCATCTACAATTCCTCCTGTTGCATTTGGTAAACAGCTATACTGAGCTTTACCTGCTACTAATTTAGAAGCATCATTAGAACTTACTTTTTGAATTAAGGCTAATGCATGCTCTCCCGTAATTAAAAACTCTCCCATGTGAGACACATCAAAAACACCAACGTCTTTACGTACAGTTTCATGTTCTGCATTTACACCTTCATATTGAACTGGCATATTATAACCTGCAAAAGGAACCATTTTTGCACCAAGTGCAACGTGAATATCATTTAAAGCTGTGTTTTTCATCTGTTTAATTTTTAATTAGTTTTATAGAAAAGCAAATGTATTAATTTTTATAATTAAAAGTTGGATTGTATCGTTATTTTTATCATTAATTTAGCGTTATTATTGTTGTACGAAATACTATTTAATAACTACGAAACTGACAACTAAAACACATGAAGGTATATACAAGAACAGGAGACAAAGGAACAACAGGTCTAATTGGAGGAACTAGAGTTCCTAAATACTCATTACGTATTGAAGGATATGGTACTGTTGATGAATTAAATTCTTACATAGGTTTACTACGCGACAAAGTATTAAGTGAGTCCTATAAAGCTGAATTAATTGAGATTCAAGACCGATTATTTACGTTAGGTTCGTTATTAGCACAAGACCCAAATAAAACGAGTATGAAGTTACCACAAATTCATCAATCTGATATTGATTTTTTAGAAAGTTCAATGGATAAAATGGATAAACAATTACCCCCAATGAAAAGCTTTATATTACCAGGTGGACATGAAACTGTTTCATTTTGTCATATTGCAAGATGTGTTTGCCGAAGAGCTGAACGCTTAGTTACAGAATTAGCAAGTAATACTGAAATTAACCCCTTAATTATTGGCTATTTAAACAGATTAAGTGATTATTTATTTGTGTATTCTAGATTGTTAAGTTTAGAACTAAAAGCAGACGAAATCCCTTGGGTGGCTAGGGTCTAATTTTCACCTTAATAACAAGAACTAATTTATCTATAATATAATTCATTTTCAATTCTATGCCCATTTTTAAATAAATAGGTGTCAAAATCGCGGTACATTAAAGCACGTTCATCATAAAACAATACATCATCAATGTAATAGTTAAGTTTTGACCTGTCATCTCCTTTTAACAGGAGTTGGTAATTTGTATTCGTATCCACATCCATTAGTTTCACCTCAACCAAATTCCAGTCCTTATTAATTTCTTGAGTACTTTGCATTGATGTTATTGGAAATATCCATTCTTTTTTTCCTTCTTTATCTTTCTCAAAAAATGCCATTCCATTAAAAGCATCTTGTCCATTATCTTTACCTCCATTATACATCCAAAATCTTGTAATATACGTTTGGCCTTGCACTAAGTCTTTTCCTTTAACTGAAAGCAGTTTTGAATATCTAAATTGATCATTTGTAAAGCAACCAGTTTCAGAAAAATGTTGTGTTTCAAATTCATTATAATCTAAATATTTAAAATATAAAGTAGAATCTGAAACTAAAAAATTGTCTTTTGAAATTAAACTGTCTTTTATAGACCTGTAAGCATTAATTTCATCTTTTGAAGTATTATAAAATAAGTCTTGTTTTGTAATTTCATATATAGAATATGAGTCATGACTACTTAACTTATGACTTTTACTGATCAATAATTCTTCATTAGCGGACAGCACTTCATGATGACAAACAATTAGAAATGGTTTATCACTTTTAATATCAGTTTCAATAACCTTAGAATAAAAACTTGAACTCATTAACTGTATTATGTTTTTACTTTCTTCAATTGATGTCCTAGTCAAATAACTATTAAACATTGATAAATTCAAATGATATGAAAACATAAAACTTAATTTTGATAAGTCATCATTTGATTGTTTCCCATAATTATCAGACCCCACATAAAAATAAGGCAACATAATAATCGCTTGGTATTTTTCTTTATTAATAGTACTAATATCAACTTGAAACACATCATCAGTCTGTGCTAAATCAAATACATTTACCCCATCTTTACGAACAGTTTCTAAATAGGAATGATACCTAAGCCCTTCCACACACATCATCACTGGTAATAAAACAATAAGGACTGTAACTAAACGTGTTTTACCCTTTTCTTTTGCCTTTATCAACAGTAAATTAATCCCATAAACAGCTACAATATTTGCAACAAAATAAAATACCCAGGCAAATCTACCGATAGCTCTAAACTGTTTAATTAGACTTACTTTCTCAATTAATTCCCCCCACAATTCAAAAGGCACCAATATAGCAACACACAAAATAATAATTGAACCTAATAGAAGCTTAATCAAAACGTTATTTTCAAATTTACTTACCATTTTATTCGTTCTATATCTAAAGATAAATAGTAGTAATCCAATTATTGCTACTATACCAATATAAGACATTCCTTCCCAAGGTTGAACCGGTTTAAACGTAGATAAATTAGACAAATAATCATTGAGCTGAAGAAATGGAAGAAATGCATTCTCAAATTCAGCATGATGTTCATATATTCCCCAAGGATTTGTTGTTCGTCCAGAATGAAAGTCAATAACTTTCATAAATACAAAGAATAATAAAACAGGTAAACCAGACGCCAAGCCAAGTTTTACATGTGATATAAAATTAGCTTTTAATTGTTTTGTAACCAAACTAAATACGACATCTACACCAACAAAAGCAAGAACAACCAAAGCTGCTATCATTCCTAAATAACCATGCGTAAAAAATAACACTAAAATACTGCCCCCTATGTATATTAAATATTTAAAACTTTTTTGCTTTTCAAAGCGCAACACTAAATAGATTAATACTGGAATAGCAAAGCTATAGGATAATGCCCAATGCCCTGAAAGTCTAAAAATCTGAGGACTTAATATCGTAATTCCTATAGCGGACAAAATGGCAAACCATTTATTTACGTTGAGTTCAATGAATATAAAAAATAGAATTATTGCTGTGATTAGTAACGAAAACACCATAACTAAATTAAGTATTCCAATTGTATAATCAGACAGAACAGGAAAAACTGAATTAACAAACTTTAATACTGTAGCTTGAAGTGGATGACAATCGGTATACATAAAGCTCTCATAATAAGGATAATTCATCCCTTCAAACTCTATAACACCTGTGTTATTTTTAATTAAATGCTGATAGGTATAATAATTCTTCATAGCATCCCCCTCCTCATTGATAAGGTAAGAATTAGGAGACATTATAAATTTACCATAAAATGAGAACATAAATATCAACATCAAAATACTTAATATCGATATACTTTTAAAATGTTTCCTCATACAATTCGCTTACTTTAATTTTATGCAAAAATACAATTTTCTATTGAATCAGGTTAAAATAAAAAAACGCCTCCAAAAAAATTGAAGACGTTTTATTAAGTTAACTTAATTTATGTTTGAGTTGAAGCATCACTATTATAAATTTTATCTATTAAACTTTTATAAGCAACTTTAACCACTTTACGTTTGGGCTTCATAGTCGGAGTTAATTCACCTGACTGAACGGTCCATTGGTGGTCTAATAATTCAAACTTTTTAAGTTGTTCCCATTTACCAAAGCTCTTATTAAAATGTGCCACTTCTTTTCCAATTCTTTCAATTACACGTTCATTTTTTGAAATTTGAATACCGGTTTCACAATCCGTAATATTTTTTCTCTTACACCATTCACGAATAAACTCAACAGCAGGAACGATTAAGGCTGAAGCATGTTTTTGCCCTTCTCCAATCACCATTATTTGCTCAATAAATCTAGACTCTTTAAATTTATTCTCCATCACTTGAGGCGCAATATATTTACCACCTGATGTTTTAAACATTTCTTTTTTACGATCAGTAATTTTAAGAAAGCCATCTGAATCAATTTCACCAATATCTCCAGTTTTAAACCAACCGTCTTCAGTAAACTCTGCCTTTGTTTTTTCGGGTTGATTATAATAACCAACCATAACATTTGGTCCTTTTGCTAAAATCTCACCATCTTCAGCAATCTTTAAGGTTACATTATCTAACGCTTTACCAGTTGATCCGAATCTTGTATTCCCTTTACCTAAATAATTAACGGTTAAAACAGGAGAAGTTTCAGTTAACCCATACCCTTCTAGAACAGGAATACCAGCAGCTGTAAATATCTTGGCTAATCTTGGTTGTAATGCAGCACTACCACATGCGATAACCTTTACGTTACCCCCTAACGCTTCTTGCCACTTACTAAATATTAACTTTCTAGCAATTTTTAATTTTAGGTTATACACACCTGAATTACCTTCTAATTCGAATTTATTACCAACATCTACTGCCCAAAAGAATAGTTTTCTTTTTATTCCTGATAAATCGTCTCCCTTAGCAATAATTTTGTCATATACCTTTTCTAAGAGTCTTGGTACAGCTGTAAATACTTGCGGTTTTACTTCCTTTAAATTATCACCTACTGCTTCAATTGATTCTGCAAAATAAATAGATACACCTAATGCTTGATATAGATAAAGTATCATTCGTTCATAAACATGACAAATCGGTAAAAAACTTAATGCACTATCCTCATTACCACAAGGAATCCTAGGTTTACTTCCCATTACATTAGATAAAATATTTTGATGCGTTAACATAACACCTTTAGGATTACCTGTCGTTCCTGAAGTATAAATTAAGGTCACTAAATCATCACCTTTTATGTTATTTTTTCTAGTATCAATTTCTGAATCATATTCATCTGATTCTTTTTCATGTAATTCTAACCAGTTTTTTGCCCCACCGACTTCTTCAAACGTGTAAATATCTTCTAATGTTGATACTTTTTCTTGAATATTAGACACTTTATTAAATAAGTCTTTATCAGAAACTATACATAATTTTATTTTTGCATCATTGAATATATACTCATAATCATCTTCTGATATTGTAGGATAAACAGGAACACCAATCGCCCCTACTTGTTGTATCGCAATATCACAAATATTCCATTCAGATCTGTTATTAGAAATCAATGCAATTTTATCTCCAGGTTCAATACCTAAACCTAAAAGCCCTCTACTAACAGCGTTTGCTTGGTCAATATATTCTTTTGTTGTGATAGACTCCCAAGATCCATTTCTTTTATCAGTAAATGCTTTATCTTGCGGATATTTGTCTAATTGATAATGAGGTATCTCAAAAAGTCTTGTTAAATTTTCCATAATTTTAATGTTACACTGCTCCTAAAGTACAAGATTTTTATTGAAAAGTATTCTTTTTGTAAATTTATAATGTATATTTAAACAAATAAATTAATATTGATTGTAACTTTTAGAGCGTGAGATTGTTTTAGCTTATAGAACTTACTGAATAAACTTAAAAAAATTTGAATAGAAAAGAGTATAATATTGCTGTTAAAGACCATTCCGGTAAACTATACGGGTATTGTTTAAAATACCTAGGTAACCAGTCTGACGCAAACGATATTGTGCAAGATTCATTTGAAAGACTTTGGAAAAATCGTAAAAAAGTAGAATTCATCAAATCGAAATCTTGGTTATTTACAACAGCTCATAATGCATTATTAAATTTTATTACTAAAAAAAATAGAATAACATATATGCCTGAGATGTCATCTAATCAAACAAGTAGAAACCATGCAGATGATTTTGAAATCAGAGAAATGGTAAATAGATGTTTAGCCACTTTACCACCACTTCAGAAGTCAATACTTCTTTTACGAGATTTAGAAGGCTATAACTATTTTGAAATCGGTGAGCTATTAAACCTTTCTGAATCACAAGTTAAAGTCTATTTATTCAGGGCAAGAAATAAAGTAAAAAAACAAATTACAAAAATTACGGCAATGGACTATGTTCTACACGCGTAAACCTAAAACTAATATTAATTAATGAGAATCCCAAGAGATTTTGATAGATGGATGTTTGACTATAAAGAAGGAAACCTTTCTCACACTGAGAATGGTTACTTTGAAAATTATATGTCAGAAAATCCGCAATTAAATTCTGACATAGAAGGATGGAACAACTCATACGTTAGAAAACAGAATATTGAGTACCCTGGAATTGCTTCTTTACATAAAGAAAGTAAAGTGAAATTCTATTTTGGTTGGGCAGCCACAACATTCGTTATAATTGCTTCATTTTTTGGATCATACAATTATTTAACAGAATCAAACGCTAACCTTTATAACTTAAGACAGGCAAAATTAAATTATCAGCCTACACAGACGACAACACTACCATTTGTTTTAAACCAAATAAAAAAAGATTCAAAAAGAGTAATAAACTCTCAGTCTCAGAACCTATCGAATGCTCAAAACACAATTTCTACGACTATTACAAGAACTGAAAATTTGAATAGTAAGAATAAGGTGTACACTGAAAAAAAGAGTAACTCTTCTAAAGGTTATTACTCACAAAACATAAAGCAAATTGAAATTAATAAAATTCAAAACCCTTTAGGTTTACACTCGAAAAATAACTCTGCTAGCTACTCGAATAATCCGTCTTTCAAAGAAAGTAATTCAAAAGGCACAAAATCAAATCATAAACGAAATCATTCAAAATCACTTTTAAGAACACTAAAAAAAGGATACAAAAAAATTGAAAAAATAACAGGATATCCAGTAGGACTTATTAATTTAAAAGATCCTGAATTTTTAACACCTACAGTTAGTTTATTTGATATAAACCCTGGGTTTGTTGGCGGAAATGGAACCACTCGATTTGATAGTAAATATAGAAATCAATGGTTTGGAACGGAAAACAACTTACAGAGCTCAACACTTAATTTTGACACATACATTAAATCAATTCGTGGTGGAATTGGCGTTAGTTTAAATTCAAACAATTTTAACAACGGATTATTGACAGACACTAAAGTAAATGTTATTTACTCACCGAAATTTGCCATTTCACGTAAATTGATTTTCGAACCAGCTGTCAAGCTTTCACTGGGAATTATGACAGTTGATCAAACTAAAATAAATACAGATAATGTATTTGAAATTGAAAGAGGTAAACTATTAAAAACAAACCATTCAAACGATATTTTAACCGCTAACAATTTATGGTATAAAGACTACGGCTTAGGATTTGTTTTAAATAGTGAGATTTTTTACTTTGGCTTTAACGCTGATAACCTAGCTAAACATAAACAAAGTATCTATGGAGAAAATAATGAATCTGCTATCAGTTATACTACAATACTAGGAATGGATTATCAATCAAGAAATAAAAATATGATTTTCAGTCCATTCATTACTTATCAAAGTAATTCGATTCTAAATGAATTATGGGCTGGAGCTAATTTTAAGTACCATTGGTTAACTGTAGGCGGTGGATATTCAACTAAAAATGACTTTTCTATAGCATTAGGTATTAAAACAAGTAACTTTAAAGTCTCATATCAGTATGATATGACAACCTCAGTACTATCCCCTTTGAAAATGGGGTCACATAGTATTGGATTAAGAATAAACACAAAAAGAAAACATTAAGATAAATCAATTTATATGAAACAGTTTAAAGCGATTACATTACTATTACTTTTGTTAACATCAAATTCAGCCTTTTCACAAGATCCTGAATTTACGCAATTTTATGCAAACCCCATTTATTTAAACCCAGCGTTTTCTGGATCACATGGTTGCCCTAGAATTGTACTAAATCACAGAAATCAATGGCCAAATATAACAGGAGCTTATGTAACAAACACGGTGTCATATGATCAATATGTTCCAGCTATTAATGGAGGAATCTCTATTTCTTTTATGAATGATATGGCTGGTCAAAACACAATTAATTGGAATACTGTAAACGTTGCTTACTCTTATCATTTGGCTGTAAATAGAAAATTCACCATTTTAATGGGAGCTCAAGCAGGTTGGAATCAAAAGTTTTTAGATTGGAATAAATTAACTTTTGGAGATCAAATTGATCCTCATAGTGGATTTATATACAAAACAGGAGATCAACCAAGAAGTGAAAAATTATTAGAAAAT
>Ga0256824_10000880_pt1 | contig 11590 bp, 10 predicted proteins | sample CV67metaG_FD_191570 | JGI IMG/M metagenome (GOLD analysis project Ga0256824, IMG submission 191570) | Hydrothermal vent microbial communities from East Pacific Rise, Pacific Ocean - CV67 | ecosystem: Environmental > Aquatic > Marine > Hydrothermal vents | place: Pacific Ocean: East Pacific Rise...
TTAAATTTTCTTGTTGTATAGTATTTATGAGCGAAGTCAACCTTTTTTGCCATACGCTCTGCCAGAAACCGAGACTTAATAATCTCCATCTCTGTATCGACATTGGTACTGCCAGAGTTCATTGCTACAGCCAACATGTCTTCTTGAAAGAAACCTTTTTTATCTGCTCCTACCTCAACCGTTGCAGATGCCTGATATACATTGTCTTTAAAGTACACATAAAACGCACTGCCTAAGCCAAAAATTATCACAAAAAGCAGTATCATTACTTTATACTCAAAGATGGTTCTAAAGATCTCTTTTATATCTATCTCATCTTCATCAAATTGTACTTGATTCCCCTGCATTCTCTCCCCTATAAAAAGATTATAATTCTATTATATCAACATACAGTCATCTGTATATACTAATATAATAAAACTGTCAAATATTTTCTAGGCAGAGACTCTCTGCCTAAAAAAGTTTTAAAACTTATATGTTATACCTAATGTCAAAGCATTTGAGCTAATATCTAAGTCATACCCAGGGAAATAGTCTGCCTCCATATCGTTGGCAATAACCATATAATCTAAAAAGAGTGCCACATTTGCTGACATATCATAACTTACACCTATACCCCATTGAAAACCATCATCATCAAGTGAAGCTCTCGCACCATCAATACCATCAACAGTCATACCACCATACCCCAAAAGTGCGTAAAGTGTTGTATCTACACTTACTGGGTACTGTGGTTTAAGGTAAACACCCCAATAGTCTCTCTCTAAAGTATCTTCTGAAAATGCAGAAACAGCATATCGCCCTTCTACTGCTATATATGGGTTAATCTCATATCCAGCTTGAATGACTATGTCACCCATTCTATCTTGGCCTGCATCTTCACTAAAAGGATTTACAGAACCTATACCGGTTGCTGATGCTGAAAGACCAAGTCCAAGATAAAATCCACCTTGACCACCTGCCATTACGGGCGTTGAAACCATTGGTTCTACAGGGTCTATATCACCACCTGCAAAACATGCTATGCTCACTGCTACCATTGCGACTACTGATAATACGGGGTTTTTCATATGCTACTCCTTGTACTTAATTTACTCTTAATTATACTCTTTATTTTATTAATTTATATATCGTCTCATATACACCACTACCCTCTTGTTATACACGGTTATTTCATTTTATATCTATAAAGAGAGCACATCAGATGATGTATTTTTCTTAAAAATACGAATATGCTATAATCTTCCTATGCAAAATACTCAAGACATCACAGCAACGCTTTCTACTGATTTAAAATTTCTCATTGCCTGCTGCCAAATGGAACCATCGGCAGATGACATCACCTTCATCTACTCTTACCTAAATGCCGAAGACTTCCATATAAATGCCTTGATTGATCTAGCTTATCAACATGCCATCTTACCACTGGTCTACAAAACCCTTCTGGCACTAAATGCCGATACCCCCGTTTCTAAAGAACAAGAGGGGTGCAAAAAACTTAACGATGCTTCAAACTCTCCCTTAAACCCTCAAATACTCACAGAGCTGAAAGCTCATTATATGCATATCTCTCAAAGAAACATGCTCATGTCTGCCGAACTCATACGCATTATGAAATTACTTGAAGACAATGACATAGAGGCTCTCGCTTTTAAAGGTCCTACACTTGCTCAGTTGGTGTATGGAGATATTACTTTACGACAGTATATTGATCTGGATATTTTAGTAGATGAATCTGATCTTCGTAAAACTGGTTTACTCTTAGACAATCATGCATATATCCCATCATTTCCTATTAAAATACTAAAAAATGAAACCTGTCTTTCTGTGATAAATGATCTAAGTTTTCACAATCAAACAAATAGTGTATTCATTGAATTACACTGGAAACTATTTAGAGAAAAAATAGGGAAACATCTTAGTTTCAAGAAAATAGCACACAATAAACAAACAGAAAAAATTAATGGAAAATCTTTAAATACCCTCTCTTCAGAGATGCTTCTAGTTTACTTATGCCTACATGGTGCTAAACATGCTTGGGAACGTATAGAGTGGATATCTGATATAGATAGACTCGTTCGTTCACAAACATATCTAGATTGGGGAAAAACTATAGCTATTTCAAAAGAGATGGATACACTTGTAACATTGTATCTTGGACTAGCACTGAGCCATACTCTCTTTCGAACACCTTTGCCAAAAAACATTATTGCTGATTTACAAACAAAACATACCAAAGCACTTATATCAAAAACATTTAAGCTACTCAGTGGAATACTTTCTGAAAATGAAAGCTATGCAAAATATAGTGCCATTCATATGTACCAAATGAATCTACTCGATACAAAGATAAAAAAACTAAACCACCTTTTTACAACGTATTTTGGAATCTCAAGAAATGACTGCCAGGAGTTTCCATTACCGTCATCTCTAAAATTTCTCTACATATTCATTAAACCTCTCAGAGTTATCTATAAATATTTAAAGTTTAAAAAATAGTCACTACTTCTTTATACCTATCTTATACATCATCATATCAGCCAAAAATAGTGGTGTTGAAACAAAGTTACGTTTCCAAAGCCGTTTAGGTTCTTTCAAAAGTCTTGGTAGCCACTCCAAATGTATATCTATCCAAAACTGTGAAGGGCGAACAACAGTTCCTGCATAAAAATCAAAAACTGCCCCTATGGAAGATGCTATTTTAAAATTCAAGCTGTCTTTATAAACATGTAACCATTTCTCTTGTTTAGGTGCCGTCATTCCTATAAAAAGTACATCAGGTGAAAAAGTATTTACAGCATCAATAACTTTAACATTATCTTCTTCTGTAAATTCATCTTTAAATGGAGGAGAGTAACTTCCTACTTTAACATTTGGGTATTCTTCGGCTATTCGCTTATATATCTTGTCGAGTGTATCTTTTGATGCACCCATATAAAAGACTGAACCTCCAGTTTTTTCCAACTCCGATAACAAATACGGATGCAAATCAGAACCTGCTATTTTTCGTATATTTGCTTTGTTTATTTGCTTTGCCGCCATTACAATACCACTACCATCGGGTAAGAGTGTATCAGAAGCCTGTAATGCCTCCATAAAGGTCTTATCTTCTTTTGCTGTAACATAAGAGTGGGGATTAATAGTATTAATAAGCTGCTTCTTATTTGAGTCTATTTTGATTTTAGAAATCTCATCTATAAAAATATCGTAACCCATTATATTTAATGTTTTATACATCTCTCTCAGCCTTTAAAACTTTTACCAAGTTATCTTCAAATTGCTCTAAGCTAAAATTATCTAAATAACGTTGTCGGCAATACTCTGCTGTTTCTTTATTGAGTAAGTTTTTCTTTGCTTGCTCTAATGCATCTTGTAATTCATCAACATCATGCAAAACTATACCACTCTTTGCATCGAGTATGTAAGGTATGGAACCTTCGTCTGTAGCAATAACGGGGACACCATAAGAAAAAGACTCCAATAAAGTAAGAGGAAAAGCATCATTCTTTGAAGGGTAAAGCAATACATGTGCTTTTCTAAATAATGTATCTTTCTTAGCACCAGAGACAAACCCATGATATATAACGCTATCTTTAAGTCCATGTTCATTCACAAATTCAAAAAACTCTTTTTCACTCTTTACATCTTTCCAACTACCTGCAAAGTTGTAGCAAATATTTTGTCCTTTTGTTGCTTTTGCCAACTCTAAAACTTCCCAATATCCCTTTTCTTTCATCATATGTGCGAGGTACAAAGTATCTATAGTAGTCATACCATCATATTTTTCTTTTAAATACTCTTCTTCATTCGCATCTACCCTAGAGTCTTCTACTCCATTAGGCAGAAATTGTATTTGTTTATATGATTTCACTTTGTCAAAATCTTTTTCTAACAAGGGACTAAGTAACAGTAAATTCACATCTTTTACAAAAAAATATGTCAGTTTCAAATTACGTTTTGAACCTGACACATACTCATCTACCCCTTTGGTATGGTAATGATAAAAAACTTCAAGTGGCTTAAAAAGTCTATAGGTTTTCCAAAGTGTTGAGACAAGGACATCACGGTAAAGGGCAACAGATCTTATAGATGCAGTAAAGTAAAGTTTCCGTGGTCTAAATACTAGAAGTGTCCAAAGTACTTTGAAGTAAAGTTCAGCAACAAGCCAAAACTTTTTAAAGTTTACTTTCCCTATATCACCAATGGTATCGGATGACTTTATAGTAATGAAACGACATTCAAAGTTTTCATTGAGCTTCTCGCTTGAAGCTATAAAATCACCCACTTTAGCTGCACCATGTGCAGGAGGAGAACGGTGAAGAATGCAGAGGAGTTTAGGCTTCATCTAATAGCTCCATGTAAATATTTTTCATCTTTAGTGCTTTAGCTTCCCATGTAAAATAATCAAGTATATCTTGACGATTTTGTTTTCCTACTTTTAGACAATATTCTTTATCATTATAAAAAAGTTCTAACTTTAAGGCAAGCGCTTTAACTATGTCTTCATAGGCTTGAGTAGAAGAGACTAGTTGTTCTTTTATATTATTTTTTATAAATTGCTCTGCTCCACCATACTTCATAGCAACAACAGGAAGTGAGTTACTCATTGCTTCTATAATGACAAAACCTGCATTTTCAAGCGTAGGAAATAAGAAAGTATCTGCATCTACAAACTTCTCTTGGACTTTATGTAGGGGAATCTTGCCGACAAATTCAACTTCATTAGCAATATTTAGTTCTTTTACTAATGATTCAAGGCTACGTCTATCCTCACCTTCTCCAATAATCTGAAGCTTTGCATTTCTAACATTAGGGTTATTTTCCAAAAATTTGGCAAATGCCAATACTGTGAGTTTAAAATTTTTTATATACAGTAATCTACCAACAGTAATAACTTGAAAAATATCTTTCTTTCTTTCAACTTGACTCATCTCTTCAACTACATTTTTTTTCATACCAATAGCTGGTTCGGCAATGAAACGTTTATTTTTATTTAAATTAAGTTTCTTACTTACATTTTGATTGATACCTATGATACAGTCTGCTTTAGATTTACAATAGTAAAAACTTGGATCAAGATTCCTAAAAAAGAGTTGTAAAAATATACGAACTTTTTCAATATTTTTACGTCTATTCCCATCCAGAAATTTTGAGTCAATAGGATCATGACTTCCTATTGGTCCCCAAATAAATTTATTGTTTCTATTTTTCACAAGTGAAAAGAAACTTGGTAACCAGTCATTGACAAAAGTCACATGATGCACAATATCAAAGTCTATTTTTTGTCGTTTTGTAAAGAATGCTGCACCAATCATCCAAAGGTAATAATACGTTCGTATTCCTCTACCACCTTTTTTCCAAAAGGTAAGGCATTTAGGAGGTGCATAATAAAAAAACTTTAGATTTTCAGGATATCCCTCTTCCTCTATAGCTTCTCTATTATTTGCTTTTGTAACAGCATAAATCACATCATTCGGCATTACTTTAGCTATCTCATTAGCCATTTGCCAACCCACTTCAGGTTCACTGCCATTATTGGGCTCACAGGCATATACACATAAAAGTATATTCATAGTTTCTCCATTATCTCAAGCATATTTACTTCAAATGTATAAGGCTCATTTTCTTCTTTATTTCGAATTATCTCTTTTATGAGAAAAAGTTGCAATAAGCTATTAATTTCTATAACATTAACCTGCTCAGAAATATACCCAATCAACTCTACATCTTTTTTATTTTCAAGAAGTTTCCCTATTTGATAATAGTATTTTATAAGGTCAAAATACTCCAAACCATCTTCAACAAAATGTTCAAAATCAAAAGGTATATAATCATCATCGACTTTAACTATATTCCAAGGTGTAAAGTCTCCATGTTCATAAACAAGAGCATACTGCATAGCTGATTGTTGACAAATTATTTCTATCAAAGGTAGGTACTTTGACATATCATTAGTATTGACATCTTTTTTTAGATCTACTACACGAGGATGCTCAACAAGCTTATAAACATTTTCTCTTTTAAATTTGAACAATAACGCATCAACATGACTTCGTCCAATTAAATCTATCTCACCTTCTAACGCATCTAACAATAAAAAAGGTTTTCCTTCAAACGTATCATATAAAACATATTTTTGAACTATTTTCTTTTCAGACAATATTTCTATAGCTTTTTTCTCATTTTTAACATGCTGCAATCCCACTTCATTTAGTGGATATTTCAAATAACCGACTATCTTAGCATCAAGTGTTTGTAACTGCATAACAACTTTGTCTTGAATGGTTGCAAAGTAGACAGAAGTAACCAAGGGTGTATCTAACTTTTTTTCCAAGTAGCTTACAAAATCTGACTTCTCTTTTTCTTGGACACTCCAAACTTTTTTGGCAACTGCATTGACATATGTAAAAGCCAATGCACTTACTTTTTTCAGTAACTTAGCTTTTGATGAAAAAGGGTTATAGAGCTTAAATGTATTTTTAGTCAACGTAGCATTATCTATAGCAAGTGCAACTTTCGGGTTTTTACTTGTGGGCAAATAAATATATTTATTTGCAGAGAAGAAATTAGTAGCGTTCATTCATCTTCTCCATCATGATAGTGACAATCTCTTTACTTATCTCTTCTGGAGATCGGTTGACATCTATTTGGAAATATCGATTTCCATCTGCCAATGCACTATAGGCTACTATCTGTCTTTCTAACTCTTCAAAAGGAACTTCTTGTTTTCGTTCGTAAATGACTTTTGCATCTGTTGTCAAAATGAAGTATAGTTCTGGCTTAGGGATAAATATACGAGCTAGTTTTACCATTATCATATTCCCACCATAGCGATACCGTTTATTATCCACAAGTAGGTCATCAAAATACCGATCAAATATAACTAAAGAAGATTTTATCTTCATAGGGACTATATTCTTTAACCAACCCATATTATATTGATAAATGAAATATAAAAGTTTTATATAGGATTTCAATTTGGAGTATGATGAATACTTATGAGGATTTTCAACCATCTCATTATTAGCAGAAGAACTTTTTATTTTTATTGGCTTTAAGTGAAAATAATAATTGTTAATAAATAATTGGGATTGTTCAACTTCATCGATAATTGTACTCTTTCCAGAGCCGTCTGGTCCTAAAAAGCATATTGATAAAATTGGTTGTTCAGAAATACGCTTAACCAGTAATTGAACTTTATTTACATAATATTTAACTCTATATTTTTTTGATTTAAAATAGTTTTTCCAAGATTGATATTTTTCATAAATAGCTTCTTCAGTAATTGTACTATCTAACTTTTGAAGATATTCCATGTAAGTAGTAATATCAGCATTTTTATATGCTTTCTTTTTAATATAATATTCTATTTCATCTATATCAGATACCTTATAGAACTTATATTTACCAATAAACACTTCTATCCTATTTTTTAATAACTCATAACTATTAATTTCTAATAAATCTTTACCTATTCCTCCACATACACAATCTAATTCAATTTTATTTAATTTATTTCCTTCAAAATAAAAAATATCAAAACGAAATATATCTTTATCTATTGAATAATATTTTCCCAAAAAACAATTATTCTTTTTTCTCCAACTTTCTAAAAAATTTAAAAAATTATTTTTACTGCAATCTATAATCATATCAATATCGTCATTTTGACTATATATGTTTTCTATATGATGCAAAATTGCATAATTAATACCAAACTGATCTATTTTCTGAAAAAAATTGTTAATTATATTTATTTGTGTCATTGTAATACTCGTCTGTATGAAGGTTTTATTGATACAAGCAATATTAATATTACAAATATCATATTGTAAAAAGTAAGAACATTCATGGTCGCTGTTGTTAATGATTTGAACAATAAAATAATTCCAATTCCTAATGCCTGACTATAAACAACATGATTTCTTTTATTTTTAGCTAGAATAAATAGTTTTGAAGTTAATAACAAAACAACCAGAATTAATATTCCTGTACCTAAAAATCCTGTTGAAGCTAATGAGCTAAAATATGTTGAATCTAGTGTCTGCATCATACCGTTTGAAATTTCGGCAGCAATCTCTCTTTCTCCAGAAGTAAATCCAAACCCAATAAGTTGATGCGTTAAGTCCGCATCCGTTATTTTTTTCCACATAAACTCCCACCATGTCGTTCTACCACTCATGGAGTATATGTTTTCTTCTGAAGCACCCCGTATTAAGTATGATGAGATAATAGGTAACATACCCATTATAGCAATAGAAAAAAAGCCCAAAATACTATATCTAATGCTCGCTCTAATTTGTTTTGCACTTATGAAAAAAATTAATAAAGCTACCAATAATCCAAATATTGAGGTTCTACTTTGTGCTAAAACCAATAAAATAGCCGATAATACAATCCAAAAGTATGTCTTTCTCTTTCTGTTTCCAGATAAAAATTGGATAAAAGTATCAAAAAAAATCATAGCTGAAAAAGTTCCAACACTCAAAGGATTAATAATAATAATTTGACCACTCACCCGAAAAGGTAAATAAGCATCACTAACTGATGATGCAATACTTAAGGCAGCACTTGGCATAACTACTACACTTAGTAAAACTGTTAACAAAAGAAATTTGATAAAAAGAATATATTGCTCATAAAATTCTAAAATAATATTCCTATCACTTTTAGCTAATGCCCATATGTAATAACCTACTAAAATAATCGCCGTCATTTCAATAAGTTTCCATAAACTATAATTAAACCATTTAGAAAAAAGAAAGGCCGAAAGATATCCGATAAGAATATATAAAGTATATAATAATAAAAGAAATGGTGGTTTCCTAAATTTTTCTCTTTGCATAAAAAATATAATGACTAAAACAATAGATAAAGAGATTCCTAGAATTCTATGAATATTTGAGAGACCTACTGCACTTGCTTGTGCCGTGGCATAATCTCTTGAACTAAATAAAAATAAAGAAATAAAGATTAAATACATAGGCAAAAAAGTTTTCCATGAATACTTTTTTTCTTTCATTCTTTTTATCATTTTTTCATTACACTTTCAAAAATACTATAAAATTCTTCTGCTCTTTTTTCAAAAGTTAAACCTAAAGCACTATTTTGTGCATTATTGTGCATCTCGGTCAAATGCTTTACAGTATTTTGTATCTCCTCAGAATAATCATTTCTCGGATCAATAATAAAACCATTGTATCCATTTTTGATAAGAGAAGAAGCTCCCGAAAGTTTACTACATATTACAGGTAGTCCTGTACTTAATGCTTCAGGAACAACAAAACCAAAGGTATCACTTAGGGTTGGAAATAAAAAGATATCGGATACCTTAAAGTATTTTTTTAATTCCAAGCCTTCTTTTCTCCCAATTATATTGATATTTAACTGTAACTCATTAGTTTCAATATATTTGATATATTCTTCTTCCAATTTTCCACTTCCAATTAAGATAAAATAGACATTTTTTAATTCTTTTAGCACATCAAATGCAGAATACCAGTTTTTTAATTTTATAAAATTTCCTACTCCTAGAAGTATAGTTTTATCAGCAGGCAGGTTCAATTCTTTTCTAAGAAGATCTTTACTTGGTAAAGTTTCCATATCTTCCATCCAAGCTTTTGTATTGACTGTCTGATATGACTGAAATATTTCTGCTTTGGGAGCCATCTGTTTTAAATACTCTGTTGTCATATCTGAGGCAGAGATGAGAGCATCACTGCGATAACATATAATATTCCGAATTTTCTTTTTTAGAAAAAACAGATTTTTTTCTGTTTCATATATAGCATCTGTTGACACCAAGAACTTATAATCAAAAATATGTTTGAAGATAGCTGCATAAAGACTTGGTAACCAAAAAGCAATGGAAACAACAATATCAGGTTTGTCATTCTTCAAAACTTTTAAAAAATTTGGCTTAGCCTGCAAAGCAAAAGTCACAGGTCCAGATCCAAATACTTTAATTTCATAACTTCTTCTCTCTGCTTCAAATTTATCAACAGACCAATGCTTATGATATTGAGGGTGTGTACCAAACTGATAGACTGTTAAGTCTACATTATTACCTAAAATATTAAAAAATTCATGGTTTACTGGGTACATTGGGGGATGGAGAAAAATCACTTTCACTTTTGACCTTTAATAAGCATTTCTCTTAGTTTATAATATCGGTAGATTAAACCAATAAGCCCAGATGATATCATACCAATCATAACCCCAAGAGTACCATACATCCAAACCATTGGCAAACCAATTATAAATGCAACAAATACACTAATCATTAAACTTGAAAAACCAATATCTGTACGTTTTTGAGCATTAAGCGCTATTTCAACAGGCATATTAATCAAAAAAATTCCTTGCGATACAAACCCTAATGTAATTAGTAAGCCCAAACCTGAATATTTTGAAGAGTAAATTAATTGAATTATAGTTTCACCAAAAAAATAGCCAACCCCTACCAGTATTACTGCAACAAATATCATCATTAGAATAATCTGTCGAAATATCGAGGTAAATTTATGATTATTGTAAACTAATGTTGTAAGTTTAGGTAATAGAAATGATCCAAACCCTTGAATAGCTGGCGAAAGTATACGAGTCGAACTTAATATAACCCCCAATTCTGCCACACTAGCTTTATCCCAAAAATAGAATAATAACCAAGGAAACATTTGCGAAGAAAAAATAAAAGCTATATTAGAACCAGCTAACCATTTTCCAAGTTTCCAATTTTCAGAAAAATACTCTTTAAGTTTTACAGCATTGATCTTTTCCAAAGAAGCTTGAAAAAACAATAAATAAAACCCTATAGAGATCACAATAGCAGATATACCTATCACAGCATAGGTAATATTTGTATTTAAGTCACCAAATAAATAAAATGATAGTAAAGAAATAATAGTTGTCAGATAGATTAATCCACAATATACAAAATTCTTTTTGACATCAAGTTCAGATATTAGCGTATATTTGAAAAAATACAATGTTGCTTGTCCCACAAATAATATAAATAAAAACATGGCAAACTGAGTATAGTCACTTAGCCCAGACATAAACATATAAATAATTAAAACAAGAAAAATCAATAGATTTATAAATAAAAAGATATTTTGAAAGATAAAAGTTGCATACCGATACTTATTTTGTTCACCTTCATCTTGTTGTCGAAATAAAATAGCATACGGTGTCGTAATAATTGCCCTTTGAAACCCGATAGCAATCATGACGATGCTCAAACCCAATACGTACATACCAAAGTCATCTTTAGTTGTAGCCCTTGCCAATAAAATACCTGTAACAAAAACAACTATACTGGAAAACCCCTGCTCGCCTATGGTCCAAATGGCTTGTTTCATTCCTTGGGATTTTAGTTTTGAGATCATTTACAAATCTTTATTCTGCTGTACCAGAAGTAGCTCGTTTGATATACCTACATACCCTATTTCTGCTATAGCCATTTTCATTTTTTATCTCCAGTATACCAGTCATACATCTTCTCTATACCCTCTTTAAGCTCAACACTATGCTTTCAACCAAAATTATGAAGCTTAGTAACATCTGTTAGCTTTTTCATGGTGTTGTCTGT
>Ga0256824_10000881_pt1 | contig 11582 bp, 14 predicted proteins | sample CV67metaG_FD_191570 | JGI IMG/M metagenome (GOLD analysis project Ga0256824, IMG submission 191570) | Hydrothermal vent microbial communities from East Pacific Rise, Pacific Ocean - CV67 | ecosystem: Environmental > Aquatic > Marine > Hydrothermal vents | place: Pacific Ocean: East Pacific Rise...
ATTAACAATATGTTTAATTCTTAGACCCTTTCATCTAGTGGCCAAGGATATTACGTTTTCAACGTAAAAACAGAGGTTCAAATCCTTTAAGGGTCGCCAAAGTTTAACATTATATACGGTCGCTTAGCTCAGTTGGTAGAGCGCTACCCTTACAAGGTAGATGTCATAAGTTCGAGTCTTATAGCGACCACCATTGATAGAACGCGAAATGAGTAAAACTCATCTTCTGCTACGCTAACGCTGTGTTTACTTCAGCAGTAGGCTCACGAAACTAGTTTCGTTTGTTTCAAAGTAATAACTTTTCAGCCATTAAATTGGTATAGGTGCGGTGGTAGTTCAGTTGGTTAGAATACCTGCCTGTCACGCAGGGGGTCGCGAGTTCGAGTCTCGTCCACCGCGCCATTTTTTTTAAAAACAATCATTTTAATTTTTATTATTAGTTATCTTTTATGGGGATAGTTCTGTCTAATATTTATTTTACAATAAACCCGTAGGTCGGGTTGCCCTCATCCCGACATCAATATAAATGAGATAGAAGTTTTTATCTTTTCTAAAATTAAAATGTCGGGATCAGGGGAACCCGACCTACAAGCATACACCATCTAGCGATGGATTTATTGTTAGAATTGGCGACATATTATAATAAACCATTTCAAAATCTAATCTCTCAACCTAATCCGAACACTTTCCTCATGCGCAGTCAACCCTTCAGTATTCGCTATTAACGCACACTGTTCTCCTATCTCTTTCATTCCTTGTTTAGACATAGAAATGATAGACGACTTTTTCAAGAAGTTGTCTACAGAGAGTGGTGAGTAGAACTTCGCAGTTCCCCCAGTTGGTAGTGTATGGTTAGGGCCTGCTACGTAGTCACCTATAGGCTCAGGTGTATTTTCGCCTAAGAATATGGCTCCTGCATGTTTAATGCTATCTAGTAAGCCCATAGGGTCTTTGGTTAGGACTTCCAAGTGTTCAGGGGCTATGTCATTCATGAGGTCTATGGCTTCATCCATACTAGATGTCACGATGATAGCTCCGCGCTCTTCTATAGACTTTCTAGCTATCTCTTCACGGCTTAGGGTACTAAGGAATTCTTCTACCTTATCACTCACTTTGTTGGCAAGTTCACCATCAGTAGTGATGAGTATAGAGCTTGCCATCTCGTCATGTTCTGCTTGACTAAGTAGGTCAATAGCGATGTAATCTTCTCTCGCTGTCTCATCTGCAAGTATACCTATCTCTGAAGGCCCTGCTATCATGTCTATATTTACTTCACCATAGACTAACTTCTTCGCGGTAGCCACAAAGATATTTCCCGGTCCTGTAATGACATCTACTTTTGGGATAGTCTCAGTTCCATATGCCATCGCACCTATGGCAGATGCTCCACCTACTCTGTAGACTTGTGTTACTTTACATAAGTGGCAGGCTGCCAATAAAAGTTCGTTTAGCTCGTTGTCTGGTGCTGGAGTACAGATGACTATCTCTTCCACACCTGCAACTTGTGCGGGGATAACGTTCATAAGAAGTGAAGAGGGATATGCTGCTTTTCCACCAGGTATGTAAAGCCCTGCTCTGTCTACTGCTGTCACTTTTTGTCCTAAAATAGTCCCATTTTCTTCTGTGTCCATCCATGTTTTAGGCATAAGCTTTTGGTGATAAGACTCTATACGGTCATACGCTAAGTGCAATGCATCACGGAGTACAGGGTCTATATTTTTATAAGCTTTCGCCATATCATCTGTACTTACAAGAAGTTCAGCATCCTCTTTGGGTTCCCATCTGTCAAACTTAGCTATCTGTGCTTTAAGTGCAGTATTACCCTCCGTTTGTATCTCTTTAAGTAGACCAGAAACGATGTCTGTTACACCCTCTATATCCATCTTACCACGTTCTAAAAGTACGTTAAAGTTTGCTTCAAAAGTGTCATCGTTACTGTAAAATATTTTCATTTTTTATCCTAATTTACCGAGGGGTCAGGTAATTCATGATTCATTGCTTTGCAACAAATCACAAATTACCAGACCCCTCTATGTCCTTATATTTTCGTTCATACCTTGGGAGCATACTCTCATTACCTAACACACCACCTTGGTGTATGTAGAGTAGTGGCTTAGTTAAAACCTCAGGATGAGCAAGTAAAGTCCGCCATCCTAGTGGGTCATAAAGGAGGTCAAAGACCACTCCCGTTTGTTGTTGTAATTTTAGCCAAATTTTGTAGTTATCTTTATAAAGCTTTCCAAAATGGTGTTTTTTCTCTAAAGACAAAATAGTTGGATGATATTTTTCATCTGCTTCTAGTTCTGAAAACTGCTTTTTTAAGTAAACACTATCACCCACACAAGGACATGTGAATACCGTAGGTCGGGGTGTCCTCTCCCCGACAAAAGCCTTTTGCAAAAACAAAGCCGTTGTTCCTGTGCCTGATGGCAAGAAAATATTTAACTCTTTTATATTGTTTTCTTTTTGCCAGTCAACTATCTCTTGGGCTAAAAGCTTAATGCCATATTCTGCTTCTTTTTGTCTCCCACCCTCTTCTATTAACAAAACATTATCTGTCGGGGAGGGGACACCCCGACCTACAAAAATTTGCATACCATTCTCTAACGCTGCTTTATAGTTTCCAGGAGGATGCTCTTTCAAATAATCTGAAATATGCTCTACAAAATATTCAAACTCCCACCCTCTCATCTTAGCAAGCACTGAGAGTGAGTACATAGCATTAGACTGTGCAGAACCATAAGAAATTATTTTTTTGATATCTGGGAAATCATTTTCTAAGAAATAGTGAAATTTACGGGCTTTATTTCCAGAGAAATCTGGATGAAGAAGGTCATCTCTTTTTAAATAAAAAGAGTGTCCTTTAAAACTAATAGTATCTATAGGTGAAGGTTTAGTTACGTCCAACACAATTCAAATCATCAAACGCTTTCTCAAGTCTCTCAATCATAGAAACCTCTGCAGCACGTATCCATTTACGTGGATCATAATGAGATTTATTTGGTTTATCGTCACCCTCAGGGTTACCAATCTGTCCTTGAAGATAATCTTTATGTTCATTTACATATTGTCTTACCCCATCCCAAAATGCCCATTGAGTATCCGTGTCAATATTCATCTTGATAGCACCATAGCTTATAGCTTCACGAATATCTGCTAACTCAGAACCAGAACCACCATGGAAAACAAAGTCTACAGGTTTTACATCAGTATTATACTTCTCTTCGATGTACTTTTGAGAGTTATCAAGTATCTTTGGTGTCAAAGATACATTTCCTGGTTTATATACCCCATGCACGTTACCAAATGACGCAGCAATAGTAAAGTTAGGAGAAACTTTCATAAGCTCTTCATAGGCATACGCTACCTCCTCAGGCTGTGTATAAAGAAGTGAATTATCGATGTCAGTATTATCTACACCATCTTCTTCTCCACCTGTTACACCCAGTTCTATCTCTAAAGTCATACCCATCTTAGACATACGCTCAAGGTAACTTTTACACGTAGCAATATTTTCTTCTATAGGCTCTTCAGAGAGGTCTATCATATGTGAAGAAAAAAGAGGCACACCGTGTACTTTAAAATATGCTTCACTCGCATCAAGCAAACCATCAATCCATGGTAGAAGTTTTCTTGCCGCATGGTCAGTGTGAAGTACCACGGGTACACCATAAGTACGTGCCACGGTATGCACATGTTGTGCGCCTGAAATACTTCCTAAGATAGCTGCCTCTGAAGAGGGTAAACCTTTCCCCGCATAATATGCAGCTCCACCATTGGAAAACTGAACAATGACTGGAGAGTTTACATTTTTTGCTGACTCAAGTACTGCATTAATAGATGATGTACTTACCACATTTACGGCAGGTAATGCAAAACCTTCATCTTTTGCTACTTTAAATAGTTTTTGAAGATCACTCCCCGTGACCACTCCTGCATTAACGACATCTAATACTTTTGTTGACATTTACCATTCCCTCTTCTACGATTATTTAATTTTAATTTTTGCTTTTTTCATTAGTTTACTTACAATTTTTTCTTGTGCAAGTTGCATTTTTATATTATTTTTTGCTTTGTTAAACGGCGGTATTTTTGCTTTACTCTTCGCTTTTTTTGCTGCTTGTTTCATTTTGTTATAAGCATTTTTAGCTGTTTTGTCTGAAATTTTTATTTTAGACATTTTCTTCTGCATCCAAAAGCCAGCAAGTGCTGCTTGTTTTTCTTTAGAAGTTAACTGTTTTCTAGCTGCTACAGCGACTAACTTAGAAGGAGCCATCATTTGTATAAGTTGTTTTCTACCATCTTTTGGAAGCTTAGACCAAGTCATTTTACCCTTGGTAAGTGCTTTGAGTGCTTTGTTCGCTTCTTTTACTGTGATTTTCATACCATTCACGGTACCTGCTGTAGCTGCTGATACAGTTGCAGTACTCAAAAAGAGTCCTAATCCAATTGTTATTAAAAGTTTTTTCATTCTGTTTCCTTTGTATCTGGTATTTTATCTAATTTTTCTAATGATTTATTTGAGTCATTCATTTCAAATGTTTCTTCTACATCATAATTAACCGTGATATTAACATCTTTCATAAGGTTTTTCATTATCTTTTTTTCGAGTAGTTCATTTTTAAGACTTTCCCCTAAACTAATATATGGGGGGATTTGTGCTGTGGGATTTTTAGCTAATGTTTGTGCTTTTTTAGCTTCATACAGTGCTACCATCTCTTCATTACTTACTTCTATACTTGTACGTTGTTTGCTTAACCAAAGTTGTTTAAATATAGTTTCTTTTTCTATTTTTGTAATATTGTGCTCTACTGCTGCTTTTAAAAGTATTGGTCTTGCCAAATCTTTTATCAAGATAAGACGTTGTTTCTTATCAAGTCGGTCAAAGTCCTTTACCTTCCCATTGGTTACTGATTTTAAGTAAATATCTACTGATTTTTTGACAATAGGTGTTCCATCCACAGTGGCTACTACTGCGTTAGCTGGTCTACTCTTAAAATGTTTTATCGCATACATACGCTGTAAGTCTTTGAGTACCATGAGGCGTTGTTTCTTAGGAAGTAAATCCAAATCTTTTATTTTTCCCTTGGTCGCTTTACGTATATATTTATCGGCTTCTTTTTTACGTACAGATTTACCATCATTATATCGACCTATAATAGCAGAGCCTGGTCTACTTTTTCTGACTTTTTTTACTTGCTGTCGTACCTTGGGTTTAGGTTTTGCTCCTACACTAACACCACTTAAGTTTACCATACCCGATGAATCTTTGGTATTTAAAATACTATTAAGGGAATTTTTAAGCGCATCTGCCGATACTGAACTGACCAAAAAAAATGATGCCAGCCCTAAAGTAATGATAATTTTATTCATATGACTATTTAGTATTATTGGTGTCTGTTTCAGCTTTAACTATTTTTGCTTTACTTCGTAGTTCTTTGGCTACCTCAGCAATGGTACTTGAGAACTGTTTTTGTTTAAGTGATGCAATAATTTTATCTTTAACTTGTTCGTAAGGTGTTGATGCAGCATCTTTTTTACCTTCAAGGTAAATAACATGGTACCCAAACTGAGTTTTCACAGGTGCTGTTGTAATATCACCAACTTTTAATCCCCATACTGCTTTAGAAAATTCTGGTACCATTTGACCTTTAGAAAATGAACCTAAGTCTCCGCCTTTAGGACCTGAAGGACCTGTAGATTTTGCTTTTGCTAGTTCTATAAATTTCGCTTTAAGTGCCTCATCTTTAAGTGTTTTCATCTCATCAATAATTGCTTTTGCATCTTTCTCTTCTTTTATCAAAATATGTCTTGCATGTACAGATGGTTTTTGCTTAAATTTATCAGTATTTTTATCATAAAAAGCTTTGGCTTCACTGTCACTTACGACTGCATTATCCATTTGTGCTTTCATCCACATATTCACTAAAAGTTCTTCTTTGATTTTCTCCATATTTCTTTGAAATTCTGGCTTTTTCTCAATACCTTCTTTTGCTGCAAGTTCTGTAAAAAGTGCTTTTTCTACAAGTCTATTTACTATCATCTCTTGTTGTGATTTATCTAGCTGAGAAAAATGTGCTTGTGGTGATGATGCATTTACAAATGTTTCAGCTTCTTGTTTTGTGATATTTTTACCATTTACGGTAACCAAGATATCTGACGCTGTAAGTGCTGTTGCCATCATAGCCACAGTAATAAGTGAAGTTTTTGCTAGTTTTAACATATTTATTTTTCCTTAGATTGTAATAATTTATCAAGAAGTATATCTCTCTTGGGTAAATCATTCATTAATGTGGTAATATTTTAGTCTTATTATATTTAGAGCAAGGTTTTAACGATGGCAAAAGTAAAAAAAGCAAGCAAAAAAGAGATTGATGAGATAAAAGAACTCTTTTTACACCACTATCCAGACTCACTTACCGAACTTAACTACACAAATCTCTATGAACTTCTCATCGCAGTGATGCTCTCTGCCCAATGTACTGACAAACGTGTAAACATTATAAGCCCTGCTCTTTTTGAAAAGTATCCAGACCCTATTAGCCTTGCTAATGCTGACTTAGATGAAGTTAAGTCTTACCTCAACACTTGCTCATTTTTTAACAATAAAGCCAAAAATCTCATCAAAATGGCACAGTCTGTCATAGAAAACTATGCCTCAGAGATACCTCTAGAACGTGATGAACTGGTCAAGCTCGCAGGTGTTGGACAAAAGACAGCCAATGTAGTAATGATAGAATACGCTGGAGCCAACCTCATGGCTGTAGATACCCATGTCTATAGAGTGGCACACCGTCTAGGACTAAGTGATGCAAAAACAGCCATAAAATGTGAAGAGGAACTCACTAAAAAGTTTAAAACCGATTTACATTTACTACATCAAGCAATGGTACTCTTTGGACGATATAAGTGTAAAGCTTTAAAGCCTGAATGTGCAGGGTGTTTTATGGAGAAACATTGTAAAACTTCACAGACATTTAAGGTGTAATTATATGTAGGGTTGGCTTCAGCCGACCAATTCTACATATGCTATGGTCGGCTGAAGCCAACCCTACAAGTTTTATACCCTTCCAATAATCCCAACTAAAACTTCATAAATTCTCTCAACCGAATCCAAATCCACCTCTTCTCGTGTAGAATGAGGATAACGTATAGTAGGACCAATAGAAGCAAACTTCATACTAGGGTATTTCTCTGCTATCACACCACACTCAAGCCCCGCGTGTATCGCCATCATCTTAGTTTTTCCAAATATTTCTTTCATCTCTTCACTTACAAGATTTGTAAACTCTGAAATATCGGGTTTCCATGCAGGGTATTTGTCTTCTACTTGTACAGAAAATCCATAGGACTCAAACATCTTTACCGTTTCATCTGTCAAACTCTCTAATGCTTCTGCTCCCATTGCACGTGCAGAAGTCTCTATTTTAAGTCCACCTTTTTCATCTGCTGTGATGATGGCAAGGTTTATGCTCACATCAGGAATGCCTAGCTCATCATTCATCGCATGTACACCATGCTTGAAAGTATTAATAAGTGTTATCACCTTTTCCCCCTCTGCCAATACTTTAGGTTCTTCTTTTAGCTCACGTACAGTCACGTCACCTTTACTCTCTAAAGGCTTCTCACTTCTTACTATAGCTACTGCATTCGCAGGGATGGAGTTACGACGTTCTCCTGCAACCATAGAAGCTAACTGTGTCACATCATTTTCTACCAAGTACTTGCCTAGCACTTTTATGGCAGATGGTATACCCTTATCTATGTCAACACCAGAGTGACCACCTACGAGTCCTTTGACAGCCACTTCATAACATGAGCCTGTACCTTCTACATAACTGTCTTGCTTAAAGGCTGTAATGTCCGCTCCACCTGCACACCCTATGTACACCTCAGCTTCATCTTCACTGTCAAGGTTGAGCATATATTTACTCTTCAGTTCAAACGCTACTTCATTTGCACCTATAAGCCCTATCTCTTCATCTGAAGTAAGTAAAAACTCCAGTTCCCTACCCTCATCCATGCACTGCATCATCATAGCTATTGCCATGCCATTGTCTGCACCTAAAGAAGAGTCTTTGGCTCTCATAATGCCCTCTTCTATATACGTTTCTATGTTAGGCGCTTTCCCCATACAGACCATATCGTAGTGTGCTTGTAGACATAAAGTAGGACTTCCTTTATGGATATAGATATTTTTAACTTCATCTACTTCGACCCTATAGTTTCTCTCTTTGGCAAAAGCCACTAAAAAATCCAATAATTTATCAGCTTCTTTACTACAATGAGGTATTTGTGTGAGGGTTTGAAAGTGTTCTATGATAGATGACATGACTTGTCCTGTTTTTTATGTGATTGTACTATAATTTGAAAAAATATAGGAGCCACCATGTGCCTCATCGTCACCATCGTCATGCTAGGACTTGCCATCCAAAGCTTTTTACAAGCACAATACATGGCAGGAGCCACACAACTCATCATAGCACTTGGGTTTTTAGCACTGCTTATTCGTAATATCATCGCAGTAAGAAATCAGAAAAATGCTTGTAGTACCACAGGCTGTAGTATGACAGACTGGTTTACCAATCTATTTAAAAAGAAGGAAGAGAAATAATGGAACACTTTTTCACCTGCCCCTACTGCTGGGAACGAATCTCTATGATACTAGACCCCGAAGAAGAGACAAGTGACTACATAGAAGACTGCGAAGTGTGTTGTAGACCCATAGAACTATTTTTCAAGTTTTCTGGCTCAAACTTAGTAAACTTTGAAGCACGACAGATGGAAGGTATCTAATAAAAAATATTATAGATAAGTATAAACACAGCTATCATACCTACTGTCCAAAGTAAGGCAGTTTTAGTATCTTGAGAAGGATTAAGTGTTCCACAGTGAGGACAAGATTTTATCCCTTTTTCTATCTCACCCTGACAATAACTACACTGCATCATCAACCTTTTTAAAACGTTCTATCATTTGCCCGTCTACCTCTACAAGTTCCACAAACATTTCATAAGGACGCACCCACATGCCCTCATCTCCATAAAGTGCTTTATACACCACCATCCACTCTTCTGTTTCTGAGTGTTGTGCTATCATGTACACTTCATACATGTTACCTTTGTAGTGTTGGTAAAGTCCCTTTTCTAGTTTCATTGCTATGCCTTAAACTTTTTGTGCTATTGTAGCTTAATTAAATTTATGAGGCACACGATGACAACCTTAGAACAACTAGAAACAAAACACAACTTTACCTACCCAGCACTCTACAAAACCCTCTTTGAAGCAAACAAACTTAACTGGATGGGGAACTTTGAAGAACCACTAAAAAAGGGCAAAACATGGGCAGAAGATGTCTACCCTACCCTTAAAGATAATTTGCCACTCTTACTACACTCAGGCGGCTCAGATTTTGAACTACTTACTCCTAGTGCTGTACTAGACTTCGCATTCCCCGAAGAATGGGACACTGAAGAACATCACTTCATTCCTTTTGCTAAAACTGCTGAGGGAAATACCTATGCCTTTTACAATAATGTAGAGGTAGGGGGTGAACACCCCATAGTTCTCATCTGGGAAGATGACGAAGCAGAGTATGTCGCTAAAAACTTTGAAGACTTCATCTTTAGAAAGATGCTAGAAGCTGCAGACGATATAGACAAAGACGACCTCTACGCAGACTACGGTAAAGACACACCCATGGAACTTTACAGAACAGACCTCAAAGCAGACCTAGAAGCCATACGTCCTTACCTAAAAGATGAATATATCTCTGTACTAGAAGAAGCATACAACGGTGAAGTACTTGAAACACTTATCGCTTATGGGTTTATGGGTGCTAAACCTGTGAAAGATGTGATTAAAGAGATGTTAGATTTTGAGTTGATGGGTGAGGTGTTTGATCACGAGGGGTAAATTTAGCCCTCGTTCCATCCTCTTCTAAGGTAGAATGTATAGGGAAATTATGTATATCGTAAAAATAACCCAATAACAAAGATTGATAATACACCCATCATAAATATTACAGATATACATATACTTCCACCCATCAATTTTGATTCTATATCACCAGGCACTGTTTTTATATGACGAATAGCTCCCAGTAGGGAGGCAATACCCATAGCTAGCATAAAAAATGCTACATATTTTGCTCCAAACCACTGAGGTAATAAAAAAGTTATAAGTAAAATACTACTAACAATCCAATCAATTTTATCCCACTTCCACTCTTTTTCTCTTTTCAGCCAATCTAATTTTTTATTATATAGAACTGAGTACTGTAATCTTTTACAAAGAGAAAGTTTCTTATCAAACTGCATAGTAAGTAGCCTTCGGATGATGCACCACCAAAGCCGTAGTACTCTGCTCAGGGTGTATCTGGAAGGTTTCACTTAGCTCTATGCCAAACTCTTCTGGTTTGAGTAGATCAAAGATGAGTCTACTCTGCTCTAAGTCTGGACATGCAGGGTACCCAAATGAATATCTTGCACCATGGTAACGGTTCATGCGTACATCACGCAAAGAGTGTCCTTCTTTTTCTGCTATGTTTAGGTCTAAACGTATTTGCTTATGGGCTACTTCTGCTAGGGCTTCTGCAAGTTCTACAGAGAAGCCGTGAACCATGTTGTACTCTAGGTATTTACCTGCATCATAAAGCTCTTTTTCATACGCTGCGAACTTTGACCCTGCACTCACACAAGTGATAGGCAAGATGTCATGTCTGTCATTATGGAAAAAGTCTGACAATGCTCTGTGAGGTTTACGACCTTGTCTAGGGAAGCTGAACTTTCCTACTGCTTTGTCTTTGACCTCATCGAAACTCTTTGTAGAAGCATTGGCATCTACATTCCAACCCTCAGACTCATCAAAAACAAGAAGCTCTTTGTCGCTACTTCTTACAGGGTAGTATCCGTAGATGATGGTAGGCTCAAAAAGTCCTTTATCTACAAACTCTTTTTTAAGACGCTCATAGGCGGGGTAGACTGTTTTGTCTAAGAGTTTTTGATATTCCTCTTTGGTCATACCTTTAGACTTGTACCCCCAGTGAAACTTGATGACGGTTCGTTGGTTCACCCATGAGAAAACCATATCTAAGTCTAAGTCCTCTTTTTGTAGTACTCTACGTCCCCAAAATGGAGGTGTCGGTACAGGCTGAGACTCAGGAAGTTTTATCTCTGCAAAAGGTGGGATGATGACTTTCTTTTTTACCTTTTTTTCATGCACAACCATATCACCAGCCATACGGGTGTCTAGCCCAATAGAGTTGTCTTCATTGTATTTTTCAATGCGACTCATAGCGATAACCCCATCAAAGGCATCACGACAGTAAAAGATAGGTCCTTTGTAGATAGGACGACAAAAGTCATCGACAAAACTACGCGTAAGTGCAGCTCCACCTAAAAGTACAGGTATGTCCATACCCATCTCTGCCATGGCTTCAAGGTTGTCTTTCATGACGGCTGTAGACTTCACGAGAAGCCCTGACATACCTATGGCTTGGATGGACTGGCGTTCAACCACATCTAGGTACTCTTGCAGGTCTGTTTTGATTCCTACATTGACTACCTTATAGCCGTTGTTTG
>Ga0256824_10000882_pt1 | contig 11581 bp, 13 predicted proteins | sample CV67metaG_FD_191570 | JGI IMG/M metagenome (GOLD analysis project Ga0256824, IMG submission 191570) | Hydrothermal vent microbial communities from East Pacific Rise, Pacific Ocean - CV67 | ecosystem: Environmental > Aquatic > Marine > Hydrothermal vents | place: Pacific Ocean: East Pacific Rise...
TCACACCCCAAAAAATGAGAAAGACTAAAATAATAAATTTATATCTCATATCAACACTACTATTAGCATATCAACAATCAGAGAATAAAGTAAGATTGTATCTAAAACAATACTTTGTGTCTGAAAGACAAAATCGAAGGCAAAAAGACATCCTAAATACATGAGGTCTAAAAGAAGCACAGACAAAAGAGGTCGACATATTTTACAATTACGAAAATATTTTAAATTAGGGTAGATAAGTACATAAAAAAGTAAAGTAGAAATGACAATGAGAAAAATGGGTAAAGAGAGATTTACTTCCAAGTTTAACATAAAAATTATAGCCACAATAATAAAAGATGATTTATTCCTATCTATTCCATCTACAAGAAGATACGCCATAGAACCAATAAAAAGTGGTAAAAATACATAAATAGAAACAAGCATTGGATAAAAAGAGATAAATAAAAGAACACTTAGCCAAATAAGTGTTGTATACTGCGTTTTTACTGCTTGTTTCATGGGCTAATTTACTTTATGCACCAAAGCTACTTCATTACATATAGGAAAATGAATACACTTAATACAATCTGCCCATATTTTATGTTCAGGAATAAGCTCTTTATTGATCTCTTTAAATCCTAGTTTTTCAAAAAAGAGAGGGAGGTACGTCAGTACAAGTACTTCCTCTTCTACCCCCAATGCTTTTGCTTCTTCAAGTGTAAACTCAACCATACGCTGCCCAACTTTTTTACCACGGTAAGATTCATCGACGATGAGACTTCTAATCTCAGCAAGTCTTTTTGAATGTACATGTAAAGCGGTATACCCTACTAACTTACCATCATCTTTAGCCAAAACGTAAGAGCGTATGTTGGTTGCAACTTCATCTTCAGTACGATTGAGAATTATCCCATCTTTTACCTCTGAGACAACCAGTGCTTGCATCATTGGTATATCACTTAACTTTGCTTTAACAAGCTCTATCACATCTAACCCTCAGTCTTTATGCTACCAGTAGGTACATCTTCTGTTTCATCATTTACATCAAAGATCGTTTGAAGTATATCTTGATGTACTCTGTCATGCCCATTTTTCTTCAGGTTTGACACCGTAATAGAACCAGGAAACTCACGTTTAAGTTTATTACGTTCTTTTTGATTGAGCTTATCTATTTTAGTAAATACCGTCAAATATTTTTGATCAGGACGAATAAAATCTGAGATATATGCTTGTACATCATCATCTATCTTTGCATGCGGGTGACGTGCATCACGTAAGTGTATAAATAGACGAATAGAAACACGATGTTGTATAAATTCCACAAGGTTTTTCTGCCACACTTCTTTTAGACTTTTAGAGACTTTTGCATATCCAAAACCTGGTAAATCTACAAAACGCACAGGATAACTCTGTTCATTATAAAGGTATCGTGTTTCAAAAAAGTTAATGAGCTGTGTTTTACCTGGTGTTGCTGAGGATTTTGCTAGGTTTTTTCTTTGTGTCAATGAATTTAATGTAGAACTCTTACCCACATTTGAACGTCCAAGAAATACAACTTCAGACATATCTTCAGGTAAAGAATCAGCAATACTCTGTGCTGATTTTATAAACTTTGCTTCTACTACTCGAGGTATAGCCATGAACTATTTCCCCATATCAAATATAAATTTGACGGGTTTTTTCTTAGACCCCTTTACATCTGTTTTACCAGTAAGCATATCAAGTGTAATTTCATCACCTTTAACATTACGCTTATTAAGCAAATCATTCACCACCGCTTTCCCCGTTAATATATAAAGTGATGTTGTAGGATGATATGTCACTTTATCTGCAGAACCTTTATAAAACTTCTTCTCATCTTTAAATTCAAAACTTACATTACCTAAAGCATCATATCTTTTTGTTTCATTATTCTCATCAAAATAAACAACAATTTCATCTGCATGTAGCCAATCATTTAATTTTTTAACTTTAGCATTACCTATAAAGTGTACTTCTTTTTTTGCATTTTCTGCTTCCATAAAAGTAGAGGTAATCTCTACTTTTTCTGCTAAAAGTTGTTGGGTAAGTAGTAAAAAAAATGTTATTTTTAGAAATTTCAATTCAAAAACCTTATATTAAATTTAACTAGCAGTATACCATTATATTACTTTTTGGTTGTATAAACCACAGCGTTAATCATCGCACCAAAGGCCTCTTTTGAACGTGTGTTATACCATAAAGTAGTACCTTTATAAATATTTTTATCTCTCACGCCTACAAATGGTGCAGTAATATTGATAATTTCTGTTTTTTGATTATAGTTGGCATGTTGTGTATCATACGTATGCCCATCTCTCTCTTCCATCATCACATCACCATCAAGATAAATGATATCACCCTCATATCTAGCTTTATCTGCCACAAGTGAATTAATGGTCTCAGTATAATATACAAAATTATCTAATGTCAAGATACCATTGTCTCTTATTCCATATGTACTGTAAGCTGTACCCTGCATTTTAATTGTATCTACTTCAGTAAATGTTGTATTGGTAAATTCCAGTTCTTTGGTAAATATTTTATTCTCTGCAGATGACTTATTGAGTTTTACCATTAATGATCCACTAATAATACCTACAATTGCCAAAGACAATATGATTTCTAACCTTACGCCCATAGCTCCAAATACTTCTTTTCAAGTCCTTCTTTTACAATAAGCTGTTCAATCATTTCACGCACAGCACCATTTCCACCTTTTTTAGAAAGAACAACCGTCGCAACTTTATCAACATACGCACTTGCATCTCTTGGGACAAATGATATTTTAGCTGACTTAAGCATCTGTAAATCATTAAGGTCATCCCCAATGGCTGCAACATTATCCATAGTCAAATCAAGCTTCTTCAATAAATTTTCCAGGACCTCTTTTTTATTGTGAATACCTTGATAAAAGTGTTCTATATGTAACTCTTTAGCACGGCGGGCAACAATACTTGATTTTCTTCCTGTAATAATGGCTACTTGTTTACCTAGCTTTCGCCAAGAAGCAATCGCAAGACCATCTTTGACATTAAAAGACTTTATCTCATCTCCTGTCTCACTATACGTGATACGAGAATCTGTCATCGTACCATCAACATCAAGTACAATCAGTTCAATACTCATAGTACGCCTTTTGTACTTGGTATACCTGCATTCTCATTGATTGTGACAGCCCGACGCAATGCAACAGCAAGTGCTTTAAATGCACCTTCAATAATGTGATGTTTATTTTTACCACGATTGTAAACGAGGTGTAGAGTAAGTGGTAAATTAAAAGCAAATGCCTTAAAGAACTCTTCTACCAACTCCACATCAAAATTTCCTACTTTCCCACCAATGGGCAATTCAAAAACAAGAAATCCGCGATTTGAAAGGTCAATATCACACGTAATACTTGCTTCATCCATAACCACTGTGGCATTACCAAAACGTTCAATACTTTGTACTGGATAGATAGCTTTTTTGAGTGCTTGTCCTATAACAATAGCAACATCTTCTACTGTGTGATGATCATCAATATGGGTATCACCTGTACATGTTATTTCCATATCTATATGTGCATGTTTAGTAAATGCCTCAAGCATATGATCATAAAACCCAACACCTGTATTTATATTTGCTTGTCCTGTTCCATATAAATTTAACTTAACAGAAATTTGTGTCTCTTTGGTTTCTCTTGTTACTTCAATCATCATTATTCCTATCTATCTTTCTATTGTTTAATTTCTAACTATAAATGCACCAGCTAAATTATGGCTGGTTTTAAAGTCTCTGGCTTCTTGTTCAGACCCAAAGCCCATAAGCCATATTCTATAGAGTGGCGAACCATCTACATCTGAAAAACGTTTAATCACAGGATGATAGCGAGTATACATTCCTTTATATCTACGTTTTGTTATTTCTGCGCCTTCATGACGTCTGAATGCTCCCACCTGAACACCAAAATTAGAAAGAGCTATACGTATTTTAGTATGTTCTCTTTTGTGTTTGGCTATTGTTGCAGAAGATTGTACTTTACCTGCAAAACCAAGTACTTCTACACTTACCTTAGCAATACCCATTCTATCAAGACCTATCTCTTTACCCGCTGTATAAGAACAGTCAATAATACGCCCTTTTACAAAAGGACCTCTGTCATTAATACGCACAATGGTACTTTTACCATTTTGAAGGTTCTTCACTTTTACCATTGTATCCATTGGCCAAGTTTTATGTGCAGCAGTTCGGGCATGCATATTATAAACTTCCCCATTACTCGTATATTTTCCATGAAAATTAGGTCCATACCAAGAAGAGATGCCTTTTTGTACCTCGCCCACTTCTACATAGGTAGGGTGATATCGTTTACCCAAAACTTTATACGAGCGCATGGTTGCTTTATGTCTTGCCGCAGAGGTATACTTGGTTGCATTTGGTGTTTTTGCACTATATCGCTTTTGTGAACAACCTGTCAAAAATATACTCATACAAAGTACTGTAAGCAATGAAATATTTAAGAAAAGTTTGTTCATAGAACCTCTATTTAATTGCGTAGCTATTATCGCTTGATTTCTCTTTGTCTTTGCTTGTTAAGTCCACACCACAGTGCTCTTCAATAGTTGATTTTAGAACATTAACTTCTACTGGTTTTGTAACAAATCCATCCAGACCTTTTTTCTTATATGTATCAACATCTTCACCTAATGCATTGGCAGTTAATGCAATAATAGGTATGTGTTTTAAATTATTATCAGATTCATACTCTAAAATAAATCTAGTAGATTCTAATCCATCCATCACAGGCATTTGTATATCCATAAATATAATATCATATTCATTTTCTTTACGCATTTGAAGTGCTTCTGCTCCATCTGCAACAATGGTTACTTCCAGTCCCATTTTTTCTAAAATGATTTTAATCAATTTACGATTAATTGCATAATCGTCTGAAACCAATGCTCTCAATCCATCAAATGATTCAATACGTTCAAGTTTATTAGGTGTACTATTGACAACCTTATCTACTTTTCTTGTTACTCTTAAAATACGAATAGCTTTAGATAAACTAACTGGCGTTAGAATAATATCTGAAAAATGATGCCGTACAGGATTAATACGTGATTGTAACGTACCATTTGTCAAAAGTACTGACTTACAGTCTAATGATGCACACTGTTCTAGTTCACCTGATAAACGAGCATAATGATGATCAAAAATCATAATATCTGGTAAAGGTACATACCTATCATCTTCAAAGAGGTCTTCATAATAATAAGTAGAAAACTTTGCTCCTAAATGACGAATATAAACTTCTAGATTAGTATCTAATTGTCTCTTAATACTCTTAACTGGTAGCGCTAAACCTACTGAGACATCTGAGAAATCAGGATAAGCTTTAGGTTTGTTTTCCTTGTCTTTTTGCAAAATTAATGTAAAGTGGAAGTTCGCACCATGGTGTTCTTTACTCTCAACAGAAAGTTTTCCGCCCATAAGTTCAACAATCTTAGTTGAAATAGTCAAACCAAGCCCTGTACCTCCATACTTACTACTTGTAGCTGCAGTTCCTTGTGCATATGCATTAAATATATTTTTTTGTTGTTCTTCATTAAGTCCAATACCATTGTCTTGTACTGCAAATTTTATCTCTGACTGATCTTCAGTATGGTGTATATTTTGAACAAAAATATTTATTTTTCCATAGGCATCTGTAAATTTAATAGCATTACCTATAAGATTTGTAAGAATTTGCATAAGTTTTGTATCATCACCCATAAAGTTATGTGCGAGGAAAGGGTCTACAAATAATCCTAACTCAATATCTTTTTGATCTGCTTGCTGTGCAAAAGCAGCAACCGCTGTTTCAACCACTTCAAAAATGTCAAAAGGAATATTTTCTAATTCCATTTTATCTGCATCAATTTTAGATATATCTAAGACATCGTTAACAATCGATAAAAGATTATTAGAACTTTTTTCTATCAAAGAAAAATACTCTTCTTGCTCTTCTTGCATCTCCATATTTCTAAGCAATTTAGTAAACCCGATAATACCATTGAGTGGGGTACGAATTTCATGAGACATTGTAGATAAAAACTGACTCTTCACATTTGCTTCATCTTGAATTTGTTTCCCTTTTTCTTGTAAAAGGTGAAAACTCGTATCAATATATGCAAAGAGGTCTTCATCTGTTTTAGCCTCTTTTAAAATAAGATCCATCGCCTTAACTTCATTATCTGAATAGCTAGATATATTATGAATATTATTAACCACTTTTAAAAGTGCTTTATTTTCTTTTTCTACTTTAGACGTTTTTTTAGAAATAAAAAGTAAAGATATCAAACTCAATAAAAAAAGAAAAATAAATAAGCCTAAAAACCATAAAGTGTTTTCTATGCGTTTACCTACAGATGTGTGTACTTCTGATAAAAGAACTGTTTCAACCTGACGTAAAGCTTTCTGTTTTTTACGTAAGACCGTTATCCACGCAGCACTACTTTTAGTATATCTTGCCGTAGTCCCTTTAGTAAGGATATCAATACGCATATCATCTATTTTTTGTAAAGTTTCAAGAAATACTTTATCATGGGATATTTTTAGCAATGATGATTTCACGGAAGGAACATACACTTCATTTTCTAATTTAGGGTAATAAGATGATGCAACAATTTTATCCCAGTAAATAAAATTTTGAGCAGAGATAGGTATGTCTTTTGAAAGGTAATACGTCACTAAAACTTTTTCCACTTCAGTCATACTCGATATATCTGACACTTTTGCATAGAGTCGTAATAGCTCTTTCTCTTCAGGTATACTGGTCAACATTTCAAGTTTACTCACGTACTGACTTGCTAAAAATAATATACTTTTTTTATGTTCTAATAGAGTTTGAAGGTTATCCATACTTTTATTTGTAAAGTTTTTTCTTATAAAATTTATTTTATGAGAAATCTCTTCTCGTACAGTATTGTCATTTAAACCATTTTTAACAACATCATTTGTTGTCACTTTTGCCTTTTCACAAATTTTCACCATATTTTGTGAAGCGGGGCTAAGTGTAGAGAGACACAGTAACTCATTTAGTACTGCGTATTCAACTGTTTCTAGTTTCATTGCTGTAACTAAAGAGTCTTGAAATATTTTATTCTGATCATATTTTTGCCATGAAGTATAAGCAAAATAAAGAGAGCCAAAAAGTAAAATGATTATAGGAAATACACGCATAATTGTATCTAATGGTTTTTTATCTGACATATATATCCCCTTGTTTGACTATCATTTTATCATAACTTGACTATTACTTTGATAGTGTATTAAATATATTTTGTGTTACAGGAATAACTAACATATCATCTAGAGTCAAGAAATTATCTTTTAAATGGTTTGCCCATTTAATTTCATTTACATCTGCTTTGTATTGCTTAGAGATACTTTCTAATGTTTCACCCAGTCTAATGTTGTGTAAAATCATATGTGATTTTGGTATTTTTTCTTTTTCATTCATAGGAATGGGCTCTTCATAACGCAAATAAAATGCATAAAGTTTTCCCATTGGTATTGTTATTTTATACTTAGATTTATCTTTAGGAACAATGCCATTTTTTAAAGATGTATTGAGCTTTAAAAGTTTTTTTTCATTCATTTTAAGTAATTTTGCAATTTTTCTTAAAGAAGTACCTCCTGCAACATCAACCTGTATAATTTTATTGTGTAATCCATCTTTACTATTGAGACTATACCCTAGTGTTACATTTTCACCAATCATAGCTACTAAAAGAATCTTTTTCATATATTGGCGTGTCTCAGGCGGCAAATACTTCAGCGATGCATCTGTTAAAATACCTAATTCATCTGTTCCTGCACGTCTAATAGCTTTCTCTACACATCCTTCTCCACAATTATATGCCAATGCAGCCAAATACCATTTCCCAAATTGTCTATGTAATTTATTGAGGTAGCGTATAGCAGCAGAAGTCGCAGAGACAGCATCACAACGTTCATCATAGTTACTACATACAGTGAGGTTATAATGTCTAGCAGTTGCAGGCATAAACTGCCATAATCCCACAGCTTTTTTAGAAGAAACAGCGGAAGATGAGAAACCAGATTCGACCATTGAGAGATATATGAATAAATCACTTACACCATCATCTATCAATAGTCCCTGCATCATAGGAAGAACCTGCTTTCCCCTACGTAAAGAACGCTTATAGAATGATTTTAACTTTTTTTCATGCTGTGAAACAAATGTAATAAACGCATCATCATAAAGATATGATTCATCTACATCAAACTCATTGAATACATAGCTGTAACTTGGATATTTCTCATCTAAAAAGTCTCCAAAGACTATACTTGTCCATAGCATATGAAGAAATAGTATATACTTAAATCTAACTACCAAATTTAAAAAGCCTTTGCGCATTATTTGTACTTAGTTGTGCTATTTCTATCGTACTCATCTCTGAAAGTTCAGACATTTTATCTGCTACCAATGTTGTATAACTTGGTTCATTTCTTTTGCCTCTATGTGGGTGAGGTGTCAAATAAGGAGCATCTGTTTCAATAAGTAATTTATCTTTAGGAATTTTAGGATACACATTAATAAGTTTTCGTGCATTTTTAAAAGTAATCACACCACCTATTCCATAATAAAAGTTTTTATTAGAGAGTTTAAGTAGAGACTCATCTGCATTATAACAATGAAGTACGCCACCCTCTTTTCCTGCATAAGTATCAAGCAGTTCCAGACAATCTGCACTAGACTCACGTATATGCACGATAAGTGGTTTTTTAAGTTCTTTTGCCCAAAGTATCTGCTCTACAAAAACTTCTTTTTGTAGCTTCTTCTCTTTTGCTATAGCTTCTTCTGATTCAGGCAAACGAAAATAGTCTAGACCACATTCTCCTATAGCTATACACTTAGGATGTTGTACAAATTTTTCCAAATATGCTTTATCATAATTATCAATATCATACGGATGCACACCCACTGCAAAGTACACATCATCATATTTTTCACAGAGTTCAACTGCTCGTGCTAAAGTCTTTGAATCTGCCCCGGGAATAATAAATTTTTCCACACCATTCGCTTTTGCATTTTCTAAAACTTCATCTATATCATTGTTATATCGTTCATCATCTAAATGACAATGTGTATCTATAATCATCTTATTCGCCTATTTTCTTTGTGTCACTGAATTATAACAAAATATAGTTAGTTTAACTATCAATCTACCTTAGCATAAAGATAAATTAAGTTATAGTTTAAACAATAATCAACATAAAGGGGTGTGTGTGTTTGGCAATATCTTGGCTATTTTCGGCTTAATTATAGTACTTGTTGTTTATATTGAATATAAAAATGAAAAAAGATATCAAGAAGAGAGACGTAAAAAACGTGAAAAAAGATTTGATGAAAAATTAACACGTAATGATAGACCTTCACAAAGAGAAGAAGTAAAAAAAGAACAGCCAAAAAAGCAATTACCTCAATGTAAATATCCAACATTTACTCATGTTCGTCTGATTGATATGGGCCTCTCAGATGAAGAATCTAAAGAGTTTGTAGTAGAACTCGTCCCTCAACTAGAAACACAAATACCACTGATTAAAGAAGCGATGGAAACTTCAGATTTTCATCAAATGGAACGATTAACCCACAATATTAAAGGATCTGCTACAAATTTAGGTACAGGTGGTATTTCAGATCTTTTGGTTGAGTGTAATACTTACCTTAAAACAGGCACAGATAGTGACATTGCCAAAGTATATTTTGATAATCTAATACATTACACAGAAGAACTGAAAAACCAATACGCTTAAGCTCTTAGTTTTCTAGCAAACTCCATAGCTTCTTTCGTAGGGTTTTCCCCTGCAATGATACGTGATATCTCATGCACTCTACCCTCAGAACCTAACTCAATAACTTGACTTTTATTTCCATCTTTTGTTACCACTATATGCTGGTCTGCTACTGCTGAAAGATGAGGCTGATGTGAGATGGCAAATATTTGATACACATGAGAAAGTTTTTGTATCATATCAGCTATGGCTATGGACTCATCACCAGAGACATTTGCATCTATTTCATCAAGTATGAGTACACCTTGCCCTTCTCCCTCTTGTATAGTAGAAGCCATAAGTGCCAAACGTACACGATTAAATTCACCACCACTGAGTGTATTTGTTTTTGATGTACCAAGCATCACATCAAGCACATCTGTACCACTAACATCTAAACTTTGACTTTCAAATACAAAAGAAAGTGCTGGTAATTTTAACGTTTTCAAGTACCCTTCCAATACTGATTCCAAAGATACTGCTTCTTTTTTTCGTGCTACAGTCATCTGTCTAGCCAATGTAGAGAGTTCCACATACTCCATACTTAGAAATGACTCTAACATACTTTTGTCTTGCTCTATATTTCCATACGCTGCTAACTCTTTTTTCTTCAATTCTTTATAGTTTATAGCTTCTTCTATAGAACCATAACGCTTCTGCAATGCTGTAATATCAGAAAGTCTATCTAATATCTGTTCGACATCCATTTCTTCAAGCTCAGAGGCTAAATGTTCTGTCTCTTCAAAGTCAGCACGTACTTGATTCATGGCATCTATAAATACTGAAACATCTTTATCCAGAAGTCGATAGACCTCTTCAACCGCACTTTCCGCAGTAAAGATATCCATTGCTGAGGAAAGAGATGCTTTTATCTTATCTATACGAGAAAGCTGTTTTTTTACCTGTATAAGCTCTTCATCTTCACCTATAACAGGGTTTATCTTCTCTATCTTCTCTACTTCGTAGGTAGCAAACTCTATAAGTTCTGCAAGTTTTGCTTCATCTTCTTTAATTTTAGCCAGTTCAAGTGCTTTTTCTTTGTAGTTACTATAACGTTTCACATACTCTTTACGTAACTTTTTAAAACTTTTATCTTTACTAATCAAAGAACTGTCCAACATAGAGATAAGCCTCTGGGATTCAAAGCCACTTTTATCACGTACTGAGAGGTACTGCACATAAGGGCCAAACATCTCAGCCAAAGCTTTTTTCGAGATATTTTGCCCATCAATAAAGTAACGTAGTTTCTCTTTTTTGAGTGTTTTAAGTGTGAGTTCATCTTCTAGTTCATAAAGTTCAGATATTAGGTTTTGTGGCTTAGACAGTATAACTTCACAGAGGCTTGCAGCCCCTTGTGTACTATGACCAAAGCTTCCTAATATGGCAGACATGAGTACAGACTTCCCTGCCCCAGATGGCCCAGTAAAGACGACCAAACCTTTATTGAATTCTAATTCAACTTCATCAAAAGTAACCAGTTCACGCAGATAGAGACGCTCTACCAAAGTTTATCTCCCCAATGTAGTTTTTCTCTAAGTACAGAAAAGTAGTTACGCTCTTTTCTATGCAGAAGTTTTGCTCCACTTTCTGCACCTTCTATACAAAGCACATCGCCCTCTTCCATCTCATACACTTCTTGTCCATCTATGGTTGCTATGGCATCATATTTTTCTGCATCTAATTCTATGCTAAAATCTGCAGGTACAACCAATGGTCTTTGGTTTGCTAAAGAGTGTGCCAAGATGGGTGTCACAAT
>Ga0256824_10000883_pt1 | contig 11574 bp, 2 predicted proteins | sample CV67metaG_FD_191570 | JGI IMG/M metagenome (GOLD analysis project Ga0256824, IMG submission 191570) | Hydrothermal vent microbial communities from East Pacific Rise, Pacific Ocean - CV67 | ecosystem: Environmental > Aquatic > Marine > Hydrothermal vents | place: Pacific Ocean: East Pacific Rise...
TTTAAAATATTAAAAATAAATTCAGAGTTATTTTTAGAAAAATTTGTTAAACATTTTAGATTTAAAAATTATGAAATTAATTAAACTAACCTTACTTATTATTCTGTTTAACACATTTAACGGAATATCGCAATGTAACACTGACAACTCTGTCTGTTCGGGAGGACAATCTGCATCATTTGGATTTGCTCCGCCTTCTACAAATCCGTCATCATGTTTAGCATTTACAAATCAAAACGGTGCTAATTATGGCTATATTATCCTTTACATTACAGCAACTGGCCCGTTAAATTTATTAATTAACAGTCCTCTAACAACAGGCTATTTAGACGTTGCTATTTTCGATATTACGGGTCAAGCTAATCCTTGTGCTTCTCTAAGTTTAACAACAGAAATTGGGTGTAATTATGCTACAAACGCAAGTGGTTGTAATCAATTTGGAACAACCTTTCCGTGTGCATCTTCAGTCCCTTCACCAAATGTAACTGCAGGTGATGTTTTAATGATATTAGTCGAAGACTGGTCAAATGCTGCTGGTAGTTTTACTTTGCAATTAGATAATGGTCCCGGAAGTGCTCAAACAGGACCTGGTAATGCAACTATATCGGCAGTCCCTTTGCTGTCAACCGCAGGACCATCAGCAACCATGACAGCTGCTGATGGTGGAGGAACTTGGTCTGCAGATTGTGGTGTATGTATTGACCCTCTTACTGGAATTTTTGACCCTTCTGTTTCTGGTGCAGGAACTTTTCAAGTTTGTTATGATCTGGGAGTAATACCTTGTGATGCTCAAGATTGTTACAATGTAGTTGTAGATGCCCCTTGTGTTTTTACAGGTATTTCTGCTAATCAAAATATTAGTTGCCCTTCAATAACATATACAACAACCGGTGTGCTTACTTTTAATGATCCACCTCCAACAGGAAACTTAACAGTAACTGATTGTAATGGAAATAATCAAGTTTTCAATGCTCCATTCGTATCTCCAATTAATTATATTATCACAGGTCAAAATGCTGATGGTGGTGCCTGTGATGTTACAGCTGTTTTTTCTGATGAAGCTGTTTGTACAAATGTATTTAATTATACAGCACCAATTTGTCCGTGTAACATTACTAATTTCACAACAACTCAATCAGTTTGTAACCCTGTTTCTAATACATATATTGCTTCTGGAGTTATTTCTTTCGATATGCCTCCTTCTACAGGTATTTTAACTATTACTGTAAATAATGGAACGACTACTTTTGACACAATTATTAATGCAGCTGATTTTTCTAGTCCTTTAGCTTATTCTATTTCCGGTATTGATTCAGATGCGTCAAACTCAACTATAACAGCAGTTTTTTCGGCTGATGGAGGTTGCACTTCTGCCCAAGCTTATTCTGCTCCTATTGACTGTGCTTGTCACGCAGATGCAGGTTCTGCTAACCCCGTAATGTCAGGAGACGGTAATTCAAACTTTACACTTTGTTTTGGAGATGATTTTACCTACACGTCCAATTCAGACTATGTAGGACCTACAAATGTTAATATTGGAACATTTACACCAGGAATTGGTTATGCTGTTTACTCTTGCCCACCTACAGTAGGTATGGAACCAAATTCAGATGCTTGTTTTGAAGGGGTAATTTCTGCTGGTACAGGAAACTTTGCTTTAAATGATGCCAATGATTTAAGTACTTTAAACTCATATCCTGGGGGAACATTTACAAATAACACTATTTATTACGTACCATTAACAATGTACAATGTAAACACTTTAACATATTCAGTTTCCACACCACCTTGTTATGATTTAGGTATTCCAATTGCTGTTCAATATTTACCTGAAATTAAATCACTTAACGTTGAAGATTGTCAAAACGGAAGTATTTCCTCAACAATTACAGGCGGATTACCTCAAATTGATGGGTCTAATTTTACAGTTGTGGGCGGTTCTTTAACACCTGCTAATGCCTCTTTTGGAAACACTACTACGACAAATGGTGGTACAATTACAATTAATGGTTTAACTAATGGTCAAAACTATTCATATAACATTACTGATATAAATGGCTGTCCTACAACAATCTCAGGAACTTTTAATGGAATTGAAGATGCTTCATTTTCATATAATAACACAACTATTTGTCAAGCAGGAACTAACCCAACTATTACTATTACTGGTGATGTTGGTGTTTTTAGCTTTACAGCCGTTCCTTCTGCTGCAGTTTTATCACTTAATACAACTACTGGTGCTATAAATGTTAGTACATCTGACCCAGGTGTATATAACATAACTTACACTACAAATGATGCTATTTGTTTTTCTACTTCATCCATTTCAATGACAATTGAAGAAACACCTATTATAAATGCTATTTCTGACCAAACTATTTGTAATACATTAGGGTTTACTGCTATTAATTTTAGTGGAACTATAGGATCAACCTATAATTGGACAAACTCTAATACTACAATTGGCATAGTTGGTAACGGTACAGGAAATATTTCTGCATTTAATGGTACAAATTCTACCTCAGCACAAATCACCTCTTCCATTACTGTTACATCTACATTGGGTACATGTATTGGCTCACCTACAACTTTTGACTTAATAGTAAACCCTACCCCAATTGTAAACGCAGGAACAAATCAAACTATTTGTGAACCTTTAGCTGTTACTTTAACTGCAACAAATCCAAATGGAGCGACAATCACTTGGGACAACACTATATCTGACGGAACGGCATTTAACCCTGTCGTTGGAACATTAACCTATACGGTAACTGCTGTATTATCAGGTTGTATTGCCACAGATGATGTTGATGTAACAGTTAATCCATTACCAACAATAAACGCTGGAACTGACATAACAGTTTGTCAAAATGACAATGCAATTTTGACAGCTACAAACCCTAATGGTGCTTCTTTAGTTTGGGATAATGGAATTTTAGATAATTTTCAATTCTTTCCGACACTTGGAACAACAATATACACAGTAACTGCAACTTTAAATGGATGTGTTTCTACTGATAACGTAAATGTAATTGTAAATCAAACACCTACCTATACTGTTACCGAAACAAGCCCTACAACATGTGGAGGAATTGATGGTTTTGTTACAATTAATGGATTATCTAATTCTACAATATATCAAATTACTTATAATGATGGTGGAATTCAAGGACCTACAGCTATGACATCAAATGGTAGTGGTGAAATAGCAATTACAGGTTTATTGGCAGGAAGTTACACTGATTTTTTGGTAGATTTATTAACGTGTACAACTTCTAATAACACTGTACTTAATTTAGTTGACCCCTCTGCACCAATAGTAAATGCAGGAATTGACCAAACGATTTGTGAAAATGACAATGTAACACTTACAGCTACAAATCCAAGTGGAGCTACTTTAACTTGGAACAATACTGTAGTGGACGGAACTGCATTCACTCCTGCTGTTGGAACAATAACTTATACTGTAACCGCTAATTTAGCTGATTGTATTTCTATTGATGTTGTTGATGTTATTGTAAATCCATTACCAACAATAAACGCAGGAATAGACCAAACAGTTTGTGAAAATGACAATGTAACTTTAACAGCTACAAATCCTAACAATGCTAATTTAGCTTGGAACAATGGTGTAACTGATGGAACTACTTTTGTTTCACCTGTGGGAACTATAACTTATACTGTAACAGCGACTTTACTTACCTGTGTGTCTACTGATGATGTTGATGTAATTGTAAACCCTCTTCCTTCTTTTACAATAGCTGGAACTGATCCAACTACTTGTGGTGGAATTGATGGATTTATTACAATTTCAGGATTAGCAAACTCTACAAGTTACCAAATATCATATAATAACGGTACTGTTCAAGGACCAAATACAATGACTTCTGATGCTACTGGAAATATTATACTTGTAGGTTTAAACGCAGGGAATTATACCAATTTTATTGTTGACGCTTTAACTTGTGCAACAACAGACTATTCAATAATCAATTTAGTTGACCCATCTGCTCCAATTGTAAATGCAGGAAATAATCAAACAATTTGTGAGAATGACAATGTTACGCTTACAGCTACAAATCCAAGTGGAGCTACTTTAATTTGGGATAATGGAATAACTAATGGAGGAACATTTACACCTGGTGTTGGTACAATGACTTATACTGTAACCGCAAATTTATTAGGCTGTATTTCTACTGATATTGTTGATGTGACTGTAAATCCATTACCTTCTATCAATGCAGGAATAGACCAAACTATTTGTGAAAATGACAATGTAACTTTAACGGCTACAAATCCTGACGGAGCAAATTTAGTTTGGGATAATGGTATAACTGATGGAACAGGATTTATTTCACCTGTGGGAACCATAACTTATACTGTAACCGCGACTTTACTTACTTGTGTGTCTACTGATGATGTTGATGTGATTGTAAACCCACTACCAACTTTTTCAGTTACAGGAACTGACCCCACAACTTGTGGTGGAACAGATGGTTTTGTAACAATTTCAGGCTTATTAAACTCAACAAATTATCAAATATCATATAATGATGGAGCCATTCAAGGACCAAATGCAATGACATCTGATGCTACTGGAAATATTATATTGACAGGATTAAATGCAGGTAATTATTCTGACTTTACTGTTGATGCCTTAACATGTACTACTACAGACAATACGATAATTAACTTAATTGACCCTTCTGCACCTATGATAAACGCAGGGAATAACCAAGTTATTTGTGAGAATGACAATGTAACACTTACAGCTACTAATCCATCTAATGCAACAATTACTTGGGACAATGGTATAACAGAAGCAAATCCTTTTACACCTGCTGTTGGTACACTAACTTATACTGTAACTGCAAACTTGTTAGGTTGTATTTCTACTGACGTAGTTGATGTGACTGTAAATCCATTGCCTTCCATCAATGCAGGAATAGACCAAACGATTTGTGAAAATGACAATGTAACTTTAACAGCGACAAACCCTGACGGAGCAAATTTAATTTGGGCTAATGGTGTAACTGACGGAACTGCTTTTGTTTCACCTGTGGGAATTATAACTTATACTATAACAGCAACTTTACTTACTTGTGTGTCTACTGATGATGTTGATGTGATTGTAAATCCACTACCAACTTTTTCTGTTGCAGGAACTGATCCTACAACTTGTAATGGAACAGATGGTTTTGTAACTATTTCAGGATTATTAAATCTTACAAATTATCAAATATCATATAATAATGGAGCTGTTCAAGGACCAAACGCAATGACATCTGATGCTACTGGAAATATTATATTGACAGGATTAAATGCAGGTAACTATACTGACTTTACTGTTGATGCTTTAACTTGTGTTACAATAGATAATACAACTATCAATTTAGTTGATCCATCTGCACCTATGGTAAATGCAGGAACTGACCAAACTATTTGTGATCCTTTAGCTGTAACTTTAACAGCTACAAATCCTAATGGAGCAGTAATTACTTGGGATAATGGAGTGACTAACGGTACTTCTTTTAATCCTGTTATTGGAACAATAACTTATACGGTAACTGCAAATTTAGCAGGTTGTATTTCTACTGATGATGTAGATGTAACCGTTAATCCTTTACCTTTAATAAATGCAGGTGTAGATATTACTACTTGTGAAAATGATAATATCACTTTAACAGGAAACAATCCAAATTCAGCAATGCTAACATGGGACAATAGTGTAACTAATGGAACTCCTTTTATATCACCTGTAGGAACTACAATTTATACTGTATCAGCGACTTTGCTTACCTGTGTGTCCACTGATGATGTAATTGTAATTGTAAACCCATTACCTACTTTCACAGTAACAGGAACTGACCCTACTACTTGTGGAGGAACGGATGGTTTTGTTACAATTTCAGGATTATTAAACTCAACAAATTATCAAATATCATATAATGATGGAACTGTTCAAGGTCCAACTTCAATGACATCTGATCCCAGTGGTAATATTATATTGACAGGATTAAATGCAGGCAGTTATTCTGATTTTAGTATTGATGCTTTAACTTGTGTTACATTAGACAATACAACTATCAATTTAGTTGATCCGTCAGCTCCTATGGTTAACGCAGGAACTGATCAAACTATATGTGAACCTTTAGCAGTTACTTTAATAGCTACAAACCCTAATAATGCAATAATTACTTGGGATAATGGAATTTCTAACGGAACAGCTTTTAATCCTTTAGTAGGAACCACGACTTATACTGTAACAGCAAATTTAGCAAATTGTATTTCAACTGATGCTGTTGATGTAATTGTAAATCCATTACCAACTATTAATGCAACTGCTGACCAAACACTTTGTGACACTGACAATTTAATATTAACAGCTACAAATCCTGACGGGGCAAATTTAACTTGGGATAATGGTATAACAGATGCCACTTTATTCACACCAACTATTGGAACTACAACTTACACAGTTACTGCTACACTTTTAGGTTGTGTGTCAACTGATGCTATTGATATTTTAGTTAATCCGTTAGGAAACCCTGGATATAATTACCTTGCTACAAGTTATTGTACATCTGAAAATAATCCAATACCAACTATTGATGTAATGGGAGGAAGTTTTTCTTTCACTTCTGTTGGCGGTGGACTTTTATCGATTAACCCAACAACTGGTGAAATTAATTTGGTTGCTTCAACACCTGACACCTATTCTATTACCTATACAACAGTTGGTCCTTGCGTGCAAGACTCTACAATAATAGTTAACATTGCTCTTACACCAATAGTAAATGCAATTACAGATCAAACGGTTTGTCATAATTCATATTTTTCACCTATTAATATTAATGGTTCAGCAGGTTCTACATTCAGTTGGACAAATGATAACCCATCAATTAATATGTTAGCTACAGGAAATGGAAGTATTCCATCTTTTTTAGGACTAAATACAACCTTAATTCCTCAAATAGCAAATATTATTGTTACACCATCTGCTGGTAGTTGTACAGGTCAACCGACATTCTTTAATTTAACTGTAAATACATTAGATGATAATGGATTTGATTACACTACTGCACCATATTGTACAACTGACAACAACCCCACCCCAACAATTAATGTTTCTGGTGGAATATTTACATCTTTCACTACGATTGGTACAGGAACTATTGACTTAGATATAGCAACAGGTGAAATTAATTTATTAAACTCTTCTGCTGGTTCGTTTGACATTACTTATGCAACTACTGGAGCTGACTGTCCACAAGACTCCACTTTAAACATTACAATAAACCCAACACCTACTGTTGATAATATTACAAACCAAACCGTTTGTAATGGATTTCAATTTTCTATAATTGATTTTACAGGAAATTCAAACCCAACTTATAACTGGGTAAATGACAATTCTAATATTGGATTACCTCTAAATGGATCTGGTGATATTCTACCATTTACAGCATCAATAGCTGGTGGCGCTGAAATGGCAAACATTACAGTTACACCTTTAACAACTATGTGTACAGGTTTACCAACTACTTTTGTATTGAGTGTAAACCCTTTAGACAATCCAACATTTACATACCCGACATATACTTATTGCAACACTGAATTAACTAATCCTATAACAACTATCAGTGTTACTGGTGGAATTTTCTCTTACACAGTAATTAGCGGTGGAACTCATTTAACCATCAATTCTACAACTGGTGAAATAGATTTAAATGCATCTGATGAAGGTGTATATGAAATTACTTATACAACAGCTGGACCTTGCGTACAAACATCCACTCAAACAATAACTATTAATTTCACACCAACAATTAACACCTTGTCAAACCAAGCTATCTGTCCAGACGGTAGTACATTTTCTACTGTAACGTTTAGTGGAACAAATGGGTTATTACCAACAAATTATAATTGGACAAATAATATGCCTTCAATTGGTTTGAGTACTTCAGGAAGTGGTAATATTGCAAGTTTTGCAGGAATAAATACCACGACATCACCTGTAACAGCGACAATTATTGTTACACCTAACACATCTGAATGTATAGGTACACCAACAACTTTTAACTTAATCGTTAACGAATTAGATGACCCTTCATTTCAATACGATCAAGGCTTAACTTTTTGTGCAACTGGACAAACAAACCCTACAGTTACGATTACAGGAACTACAGGAGGTCTGTTTTCTTACTCAGTTGTTTCTGGTGGTCCAAATTTAGTATTTGACATTTCTAATGGCGGTATTGATTTATCATCATCAGATGTAGGAAGCTATGCTATTACTTATGACACTCCTGGAGTATGCGATCAAACGAGTACGTTAACTGTAGTTATAACATCAATACCTATTGCCGACTTCACAATGGGAAATACAAACTTATATTGTGCTAACGCAGCAGATCCATCACCTATTTATCAAAATGGTGGTTCTGGTAGTCTATTCACAGCTACACCTTTAGGATTAAATATTAATAGCCTTACAGGTTTAGTTGATATAGATGCCAGTCCTCCAGGGATCTACACAATTACCAATACAATTGACTTGTTATCAGACGGTTGTATATCGGTTGATCACAAAGATATTATTACCATTTTTGAATTACCTACTGCATTTATTAGTGGGTCTAACACAATTTGTCCTTTAGGAAATTTATCTCAATTAAACATTGAGATTCATTTCACATCTACAGGCCCTTGGGATGTAATATATACTCAAAATGGAAATACCATGAATGCTAATGGTATGACACCATACATTTTTAGTCCAACTCAATTTGGTTCTTATAATTTAGTATCAGTTATTGATGCGAATGGATGTACAAATTCTGCTATTGGACAAGTATTAATAGATTCATTCCCTACACCAAGAGTACATCCTTTAAATGATTATTTTGGTTGTGAAGGTTCTGACGTATTTATTCATGACTTTGGCGGGTACGAAATGAATGATACCTTCATTTGGTCTATCAGTTCTGGAACAGATATTGGTTTTGGAATGAATGGAACTTCTACAGCTATAAATTCAATTACGGCTCCTGGTATTGGTACATTTACAGCAACCAACTCTCAAACAGTAACTGTTGATGTTTATCCAGTTTCAAATAATGGATGTACTGGAAGTACAATTGATTTTGATGTTACTATCTATCCAACTCCAATAGTCTTATTTAATGCTGACACATTATTAGGTTGTAACCCTACTGAAGTTACATTTGTAAATCAAACCATTTTAGGTACAGTATATGAATGGAATTTTGGTGATGGTACAGAAGGAAACGGAATTAGTACTTCTCACACCTATTCGACATCAGGTTTATTTGATGTTGCATTGACTGTTACAACAACAGAAGGCTGTTCAAGTACAGACACTACATTTAGTTATGTTTCAATAACAGATACACCAATTGCTGACTTTGTTTTGACTCCTCAATATACAGACGTAAATCATTCCGAAATTGAATTTACTAACCAATCTGAATTTGGAGAAGAATATGAATGGAATTTTGGAGATTATTCTGCATTGAATTATGAAGAAAATCCAATTTACACATACGAACGAATTGAAGGCCATTATCCTATTTCATTATTGGTTACTAACAATAATGGAGTATGTAGAGATTCAATTATTAAATATATTAAAATTAATGAAATTCTTGTATATTTTGTACCTAATGTGTTTACACCTGAGGAAGATAACTATAATAATACGTTTAAACCTATTTTTACTTCTGGATTTGAAGCTGACGATTATAGATTAACAATATACAATCGTTGGGGAGAGTTAGTCTTTCAATCTGAAAACCATGAAATTGGTTGGGAAGGAAACTATACTTTAAATGGAGATGTTTGCCAAGATGGAATTTATATTTGGAGAATTCAATTCAAAGAAAATACATCTGATAAACGTCAAGTTATAGAAGGGCATGTTACTTTATTAAAATAAGAGATAATATTCATTATATTCAAAACCTCAAACTATAACTAGTTTGAGGTTTTTTTATTATTACCTTTGCCATAATGTATACAAAATTTCAGAATCAACTAAACTTCAATACAGACGCTACACTTTATTTAGCTATAAGTGGTGGAGTTGACTCTATGGTATTGTCACACCTACTCCATTATTTAAAAATTAAACATACACTTTTACATTGTAATTTCAATTTAAGAGGTGAAGCATCAAACCAAGATGAGCAATTTATTATTGAGTATGCTAAATCAAATTCCATTAATTATAAAACAATTTCATTTGATACCAAATCAGAATCTCTAAATCGAAAATTGAACACACAAGAATGTGCAAGAGAATTAAGATATGAATGGTTTACTACATTTTTAAAACAAGATGAGAAATCTATTTTATTAACAGCTCATCATTTAGACGACTCAATTGAAACCTTTTTTATTAATACATTAAGAGGTACAGGCATAAAAGGATTAGGAGGAATACCAAATGGACAACATAAAATTTATAGACCATTATTAAATTTTACTAAATCAGAAATTATAGAATTTTCAAAATCTAAAAATATTAAATTTAGAGAAGATGAATCAAACAAATCTGATAATTATTTACGAAATAAATTAAGACACCACATTATTCCTGAATTAAAAGAATTAACTACTAATTTAACTGGAAAAATGAACACAATGATGACTGAAATAAGTGACATTGATTTGTTTATTTCAAATTACATCAGTCAATTTAAATCCGAACATGGTTTAAATATTGAAAAGATTAAGGCGATCCCTGAGTTTATGTGGTATAAATTATTTTCAGACTATGGAGTAACAAGGAAAAATAATTCTGAGATTATTAAATTAATAAATAGTCACTCAGGATCAATTTATAAAACTGCGAAATATACTCTGCTAAAAGATAGAAAAACGATATTAGTTTCTGCGGTAAAAAATGTAACACAAATTCAACACGAAATAGAATTATCTACACCATCAATTGAATTAGAACAAGGAAAACTATCTTTTGAATTAATAATTGACATTGAAAATTTAAAATTTGAGGATTCTTTAGCTTATTTAGATTTAGCAAAACTACAGTTTCCATTGACAGTAAGATATTGGAAAAAAGGAGATAAAATTCAACCTTTGGGAATGAAAACAGGAAACAAACTAATTTCAGATGTATTAATTAACAAAAAAATAAATCAATTTGATAAAGAAAAGCAGTTAATTATACAATCAAAAAACAAAACCATTTGGTTAGTTGACCTTATGGTTTCTGAACAGTTTGCAATCAGTAAAAAAACAAAAACTGCATATAAAATTAATTATTTAAAATATTAAAGATTAAAAGACGTTAATCAATGTAACTAAATACCTATTTTTGGCGAGTGATAAAAAAAGCATTTTTAAATATTATATTTATATTAACCTGTATCACTGGTTTTAATCAAACCTATACTGTTATTGGTAAAGTAACCGATAATAAAAGTAGACCTCTAAAAAATATTTTAATTAAAGTTACAGGTTCGAGTAAAAAGTACACCACAAACTCTAAAGGTGAATTTAATTTAAACTTAGCTCCTGGCTATGCATATT
>Ga0256824_10000884_pt1 | contig 11570 bp, 14 predicted proteins | sample CV67metaG_FD_191570 | JGI IMG/M metagenome (GOLD analysis project Ga0256824, IMG submission 191570) | Hydrothermal vent microbial communities from East Pacific Rise, Pacific Ocean - CV67 | ecosystem: Environmental > Aquatic > Marine > Hydrothermal vents | place: Pacific Ocean: East Pacific Rise...
AGATGAAATAAGAAATGGAACAGACCCTTATGTGGAAAATATAGTGATTCCTGCACCAATAAGACCTATAGTTCCTACAATCACTACACCTCCTACTGTTGTAGTAAATATTGAAACAGATGAAGATGGTGATGAAGATATAAATCCAGATGATGTGGATCTAGGAGATAGTGAAGAAGATTCAGAAGGTGGAGAGATTGGAATAGACTCAACAGATGAAAATAGTGAAGAAAATTTAGAAGATGGAGAGATTGGAATAGACCCAACAGATGGAAATAGTGAAGAAGATTCAGAAGATGGAGAGATTGGAATAGACTCAAGAGATGGAGAAGATTCAGAAGATGCTTTAGTTGAAGTAACAGCAGACGATGATAACCATGTTACAACAATTGCTATAAGAACAGTTGGAACAAGTGCTACTTTTGAAAGTTTAGTCTTTAGTGAAAGTTCTGAAGAAGATTCTGTAGGTGGTCGTATGTTTACTTCTGAAGAGTCAACTTTAACAACAGATGATATTCAAGATGAGACAACCGATGAGACTACTTGTGTCAATGTGACATATCAAGTATATGTTGTTGTTTATCCAGATGGAACAATGACCAGTGGTTACACAAGAACATCAGCATCAGGAGTAGTATGTGAACTTGAACATGATGATGCAACAGTAACGCCTGCATTTTCTGCTGGAACAGAGTTAAATGTTCGAGAAGCATCAACCGAAGAGAGACTTAGATTTGGGAATTCAGGTATTGTAATTGTAAGTGATGTTCCTCTTGCTGGCGATATTATTTTAGGAGGTATATAATAATGAAAAATATAATAGATAACAGATATAAAAAAGTATTTCTTACTACTCTCGTGGCACTCTTTATGAGTGCTTGTGGCACTAGTGGTACGGCTTATAATAAAAGTATAGAAAAATGTGAAGATAATAGTACAGATGCAATTTTATCAAAAGCTATTTTAGTCCCAGCAAATTCAACTATAATAAAAGAATCAGATGAGACTTTGTTACGAGTTTGGCATTTTCAGAACTCTGAAGAGCTTATTTGTGTTGTTAAAGGGTCAGCGAGTATAGTGTTAGCTCCGTAGAAGTTAAAATTGTTATTAACAAAGAGAGTATCGATATACTCTCTTATTTAACAGAGTTGTTTTCATAACAACTCTATTACTCGAAAGTTCTACTTTGAGTCGCAATCACTTTCTTCAGTTAGTTTCTTTAAACTGGCAAATCCACACCCTTCTTCTTCTACTGCACTAAAAGTTGAGTTTATACTGACACTCTCTTCAATGACAACATCGTTACCACTACTATTATTTTTTTTGTAAGCTTCGATAATATCTCGGTCTCCATTAATAATTTTAATATTTTTTCCCTCTTTTGTAATAAGAATAGGAATAGTTTTAAAATTTAAGAAGGTAGCAAAGTGTTGTGCTTCTATATCTTTTATATCAATTTTTGTAAATGATATATAGTTCTCTTTCATATACTTTTTGACCTTTGCACAGTGTGGACACGATTCCGACTGTAATAGATAGTTTCCATCTTTTAATATATAAGGTTGAGATTGTGGAATGGCTAAAAAGCTAAGCGCCATAAGAACAGAAGCAACACCCATTGCTGTGACCAAAAAGTGCTTAAATGAGCCAGTAAACATAATGAGTACCAAGAAAGCATAGATGCCCATACAGAATTTACACATCTCTGGAGAAGCAAAGTATTGATAGCCCAGCATAATAGTCTCAAATAGTATCGCACTTCCCACCACAATATAGAAAAGGTTTTGATGAATTACTCTTTTGTAGCTTAAAATTCCTGTAATTAGAATTCCAATCCCTGCAAACATTCCAATATAGTTTAGATAGATGCTATCAAATAGCAAAAGACTATCTGCAAGTTTACATCCTGTTGATTCACAAAGACTAGAGTGATTCAACTTTAAATAGGTTTCTCCTGCGATATAGAGAAAAAATAGAATAGGTAAAAAAATAAATGACAATTTTTTCAAAAATAACTCCTCAAGTTAGTATAGTTTGAAAAATAGTAGCACATTTATATTAAATAGTAGAGATAAATTGCTCTAAATTAAATTAAAATTACTATATTTTAATCTTTAAAACAAAATTAAAAATCTTTTGGGTATAATCTCAAACTTTTAAAAAAAGGAAATCTAATAGGTTTCCTTAACAACAATTAATGAAGGGTTTGCAATGTACGCAATCATTAAAGCAAGTGGTCAGCAATTCAAAGTTCAAGAGGGTGATATTATCTGTTTTGACAAGATGAGTCTTGAGCCAAAATCAGCAGTAGAATTCAAAGAAGTTCTTGCATTAGACAACGGAGAATTAACTGTAGGTACACCTTTCGTCGAGGGTGCTGTAGTTAAAGGTGAGGTAATTAACGAAGGTCGTGATAAAAAAGTTATTATCTATAAGAAAAGAAGAAGAAAAGATTCAAAGCTTAAAAGAGGTTTCAGAAGAGACTTTACTAGAGTTAGAATTACAAGTATAGCATAAGGAGCATAAGTATGGCACATAAGAAAGGTCAAGGTTCTACACAGAACAACCGTGATTCAGCTGGTCGTAGATTAGGTGTAAAGAAATACGGTAGCGAAGCAGTTATTCCTGGTAATATTATTATCAGACAAAGAGGAACAAAAGTTCATCCAGGTACAGGTGTTGGTATGGGTAAAGATCATACTATCTTCGCACTTATTGAAGGTGTTGTTAAATTTGATAACATCTCAAGAGGTAAAAAAAGAGTCTCTGTAGTCCCAGCATAACAGTTAGTTTTGCTGATAAGGTGAGCCTCTTGGTTCATCTTATTTTAATATTTTTTCTCTATTTTATTAGAAAATGGATATAATGTTTTTATGAAAGCATTAAAAATTACTCTCGTTTTTATTATTCTTCTCCTTTTACCACTGTTATATATTCTTTTAGATCGAGATTCTCATATAAAATTTATCAAAATTGCGGTAGGAACAGAAAAAAGTGCTTACTATAAAGATGCATTAGAGTATCAAGAAGAGCTAAAAAAAGATGGTATTCATCTTGAGCTGATTGAGACAAATGGATCGATTGATTCTCAAAAAAAGCTTTTAAATCAAGAAGTTGATTTTGCTTTTATAAAAGGTGGAACCGAAGATCCAAAAGTTTTGGCATTGGCCAATCTTGAATATGAACCTATTTGGATTTTTTATAACAATGAGACCATTACCGATTTGAAAAGTTTAAAAGGTAAAAAAATTAGTATCTCAACAAAAGGTTCAGGTGTTAGACCCATTGCAAGAGAACTCTTAAATTTGGTAGGTATTAACAATTTCAATAGCCAACTTTTTTTCTATTCAGATCAAGAGGCAGTGGAGGCTTTAAAAAAACGAGAGATTGATGTGATGTTTTACATCTCTGCACCCAACTCAACTTTACTTAATGAGTTAATGCTAATTCCTAATATTCATCTATTAGATTTCAAAGAGGCAAACTCTTATCGACAGTTTTTTATTCAAAAGCAGAAATATGTTCATATTGTCAAACTCTATGCGCATGGATTTAATATTCGAAGAGAAGTCCCCTCCAAACAGCATACACTTCTTGCTACAACAGCAATTTTGGCAACTTATAAAAGCTCAGATGAGATGGTTCGTTTAATGTTAAAAGTGGCACGAAGAGTGCATCAACACATGGGGATTTTTCATAATGAGAATATTTTTCCCAATGTATCGATGTTGACAATTAAACAGCATAAAGCTTCTAAATATTATTTTAGAAAAAAATCAAACTATTATGAAGAGAACTATTCATTCTGGACAGCACAAACGCTTACTAAAATACAAAATATTACATTGAAGTATATTCTTCCTTTTGTAACACTTTTTGCTTTTTTTATTGAAGTTCTTATTCCCTCTTATCACCTTTATACACGACGTAAATTGAATTTTTGGTATGAGAGTATTAATCGAATTGATAACAATATTGAGAATTTAAATCTACAAGACCTTAATCAACATCGATTACGCTTACAGAGTATGTTGTCTGAAATTAGAGGTACAGATGATATTCCAGCTGCTCACATGGAAATTTTTTATACCATTCAAAATCAAATAGTGAATATTTTAGACGATATAGATAAGCGTATTAAGTTTTTAACTGCCGATTAACATCAAGCCCACACCAACTTTTAGTTATAATTCCGTTAATTATGTAGGGGTAGAGAAATTTCTCTGCCCACAAAGGAAGTAAATGTTCGTAGATAGTGTTGATTTAATGGTAAGCTCTGGCAAGGGTGGGGCAGGTTGTGTCTCTTTTTGGACAGAGAAGTTTGTAGCAAAAGGTGGTCCAGACGGTGGTGATGGCGGTAAAGGTGGACATATTTATTTGGTTGTAGATAACAATACTGATACCCTTTCGGCACTCAGAGGTCGTAATCATATTAAAGCAGAAAATGGTCGCCCTGGAGAGGGTCGTAAATGTTATGGTCGTAAAGGTGAAAGTACAGATATTATTGTACCTCCTGGGACACAAATTATTGATGCTTTAACCAATGAAGTTATTTTTGATCTTATGGAAGAGGGTGAACGAATACTTTTTTTAGAAGGTGGAAAAGGTGGACTTGGAAACATGCACTTTAAGAGTTCATCAAATCAGAGACCTAGTTATGCTCAACCAGGGCTACCTGGTATTACAAAAGAGATCCGTTTAGAGATGAAACTTATTGCTGATGTTGGCTTAGTTGGTTATCCAAGTGTAGGAAAATCTACACTTATTTCAGCACTTTCAAATGCCAGACCTAAAGTAGCAAGTTATGAATTTACAACGCTTGTTCCTAATCTTGGAGTGGTTAATGTGGGTGAGTATGATTCATTTATGATGGCAGATATTCCAGGAATTATTGAAGGGGCATCTGATGGTCGTGGATTGGGTTTAGAGTTTTTAAAACATATTGAACGTACAAAAACCTTGCTAATTTTGGTAGATGTTGCAAATTATCGAGAGATGAAATATCAGTATGAAACACTACTTGTTGAGTTACAACGTTACTCTAGCGAGTTGGCTGGACGTAATTTTGCAGTTGCGATTACCAAGTGTGACTCTCTGCCTTTGGAAGAAGTAAATCGTTTAACAAAAGCTTTTATCGAGGATATAGGCTTAAATACAAATAAAATACTTCATAAGTATAAAGTAAAACCAGAATATGTCTCTTATGGATTTGAAGAGGATTTTGGTGTTTTATTACCGAAAGATGCACCTCTTTTTGTAATACCAATTTCATCTGTTTCTCATCTGAATACTGATCCATTACGTTTTGCCTTAAAAAGTTTTGTGGTCTCCGTAAACGAAGAATTAAACTAATGAATTATAGTCGTATAGTTATTAAGGTTGGTTCTCATGTTTTGACTGAAAATGGGGCTGTGGCTAAAGAACGTATGCGAGAGTTAGTTAAACTCATAAGTGATCTTATGGCAATGAATCGAGAGGTTATATTGGTGAGTTCAGGAGCTGTATCGGCAGGTTATACGGTTTTACCTCTAGAGAGAAGAGATGTTGGAAACAAACAGGTTTTAGCAGCAATAGGACAACCCCTCTTGCTAAAGATGTATCAAGAGAAGTTTGCTCAGCATAATATTATATGTTCTCAAGTACTTCTTAGTGCTGCTGATTTAGACTCTAAGAGACGAACATATTTAGCATATCTAACGATTAATAAACTTTTAGAAAATTCAGTTGTTCCTGTGATTAATGAGAACGATGTTATTGCTACAGAGGAGTTAGTTTTTGGGGACAATGATCAACTATCTGCTTATGTTGCCCATAATTTTGATGCTGAATTGTTGGTGATTTTATCAGATATTGATGCCTATTACGACAAAGATCCAAGAGCTTTTGATGATGCGAAAGTACGAAGAGAAGTACATGAATTTAGCCCAGAAGAGTTGAATGCTCCAGAAATTGCAAATAATGAGTTTGCAACAGGTGGTATTGTGACAAAATTAAAAGCTGGAAATTTTTTACTTAAAAATAATCGAAAGATGTTTCTAGCTACAGGTTTTGGACTCGATGATATAAGAAGTTTTCTCTTAGATGATGTTCAAAAAGGTGGCACACTCTTTTATAATAAATAGTAAATTACAATATCATATAAAAATAGGGAAAAAATGATAAAAATAGTATATATGGGTACACCCCACTACGCAAAAGAGATATTACAAACACTTCTTGATGATCTGGAGATAGAAGTCCCTTTGGTTATTACTCAACCAGACAGAAAAGCAGGAAGAAAAGGAGCATTAAAGGCTCCAGATGTAAAAGTTTTGGCAGAAGCTTATAGCTTAGATGTTTTGCAACCGCAGAAACTTTCTGATGAAGGTATTTATGAAGCTATTGTTGAGGCAAAACCAGATTTTATTGTGGTTGCTGCTTTTGGTCAAATGCTACCTAAATCCATCTTGAATATTGCTCCGTGTATTAATCTTCATGCCTCTTTACTGCCAGCTTACCGAGGGGCAAGTCCTATTCAGCAGTCACTTCTTAATGATGATGAGTTTACAGGTGTCACCGCAATGTTGATGGAAGAGGGGCTTGATAGTGGTCCTATTTTGGGTTACAGATATTTTAAAATTTCATCAAAGATGATACTTCCTGAACTGATGAAGAGATTAAGTGAGGATGCGTGTCGTTTAACAATAGATATAGTCCATCGTTTTGATACAATTGCACCAATCGAGCAGAATCATGCAGTAGCAACACACTGTAAAAAGATTAAAAAATCAGATGGTTTAGTTAGCTTTTCTGATGTTAAAATACTTTATAGTAAATATAGATCCTATGCTGGATGGCCGGGTATATTTTTGGAAAATGGTGTCAAAATTTCGGATATTATTTTGTATGATGAGCATAAATATGAGAATAGTGGTGTTATTTTAGCACTAGATAAGAGTAAAGTTCTTGTGTCAGGGGCGAATGGTTCTGTAGAGGTAGGAACCATTCAAGTTCCTTCAAAAAAAGCGGTAAAAGCAAAGGATTATTGTTTAGGAAAAGGATTAAAAGTTGGAGATAGTTTATTTTAATAGATTACCCTCTACACAGACTTATCTTCTAGAGGAGATTCGAAATCAAACCTCTACTCCTCCTATAGCTGTGATTAGTAGAGAGCAGACTGCGGGTGTGGGAAGTCGAGATAACTTATGGGAGGGAGGTGAAGGAAATCTTTTTTTTTCTGTAGCTATTCCCATGGAGAGTCTACCTAAAGACCTTCCTTTAAGCTCTGCTTCTATCTATTTTTCATTTATTATGAAAGATCTTTTAATGGGCTATACCGAAGATATTTGGCTAAAATGGCCTAATGATTTATATTATAAAAAATCTAAAATTGGTGGAACAATAACAAAAAAAATTGATAATATTTTAGTCTGTGGAATGGGGATAAATTTGCAAAAAAACAGAAACAGTTTTGAAGCTCTAAATTTAGAGATTGATGCGGATACTTTGTTAAAAGAGTACCTTTCTAAACTAGAGGTTTATCCTTCTTGGAAGCAAATTTTTAGTCAATATAGGATAGAATTCGACAGAAGCAAGGATTTTTTTACACATATAAATAGAGAATATAAATCCCTTGAAAACGCGATTCTATCGGAAGATGGTTCCCTAATAATTGATAATAAGAGAGTATATAGTATAAGATGAGCGAAGTAATTACAATAGCAAATCAGAAAGGTGGAGTCGGTAAAACAACAACGGCTGTTAATCTCTCTGCTGCACTGGCACAAAATGGCAAAAAAGTACTCTTGATTGATGCAGATCCACAAACAAATGCAACTACAAGTTTGGGCTTTAATCGTAATGATTATGAGTATAATATTTATCATGTTTTGATCGGTATTAAAAGTATGTCTGAGGTAATTTTGACTTCAAAATTTAAAAATCTTGATATTGTACCTGCAAATATTGGCTTGGTTGGGGTAGAGAAAGAATTTTATGGTTCAACAAAAAAAAATCGTGAGCTTTTGTTAAAAAAAGCGATTAAGCCAATGAAGAAAACTTATGATTTTATTATTATTGATTCTCCTCCTGCATTGGGTCCTATCACGATTAATGCTTTGGGAGCTGCGGATTCTGTGATTATTCCAATTCAGTGTGAATATTTTGCATTAGAAGGGCTAGCACAACTTTTAAATACAATTAATCTGCTTAAAAAATCTATTAATCCGAAATTGGTGATTAAAGGTTTTTTACCAACGATGTTCTCTGTTCAAAATAATTTGTCAAAACAGGTTCTTGAAGATCTTTCACATCATTTTAAGAAAAATCTATTTCTAGACAAGAAAAAAGAGTTTATTATTGTCCCAAGAAATATTAAAATTGCTGAGTCTCCAAGTTATGGGAAACCTGTTATTGAATATGCTCAAAAATCGAAGGGTGCATTGGCTTACAACAGTTTGGCTAAGTGTATTTTAAAAGGATGATAAATGGCATTAGGTAGAGGATTAGGTGCTATTTTAGAAGAGGTTAGTCAAGCGTATGATAGTGAAATTGGAACCGCTCAAATTAGTCCTCCAGATCAGATACGAAATATTGATATTGATGAGATTACACCCAACCCTTATCAGCCTAGAAAGCATTTTGAAGCAGAAGCACTACAGGAGTTAAGTGACTCAATCAAAGATCATGGATTGCTTCAACCTATTGTTGTTATTGAGAAAGATGATGGTTATCTTCTTGTTGCAGGAGAGCGACGTTTACGCGCGCACAAACTTGCAGGAATAGCAACAATTAAGGCGGTTGTTGCTAATGTGGATATAGATGAAGTTAAGCTTCGTGAATTGGCATTAATCGAAAATATTCAAAGAGAGAATCTTAATGCTATGGAGTTGGCACACTCGTATGATGAGCTAATTAAAGTCTATTCAATTACACACGATGAACTCTCTATAGTGGTGCATAAAAGTCGTTCGCAAATTACAAATACATTAAGACTTTTAGCTCTATCTGAGTATGTTCAAAAAAAGTTAACAGATGGTTTGATCTCTCAAGGTCATGCCAAAATATTGGTAGGTTTTAACGAGGCAGAACAACAGCTTCTGGTTGATACGATTGTGGGTCAAAAGTTATCAGTTAGAGAGGTCGAATTGGTGGCAAAAAAGAGAAAAGAGAGTAAGCTTTCTGTGGCTAAGTCTCCGAAAAAAGAGGAGATTTTTTTTATAAATTCCTATAAGAAAATGATTGCAAAGAGGCTTCCTTTCTCTTTTAAAGTAAAAAGTAATGCTATAGAGATAAACTTTAAAAATAGTAGTGAAATAGAGAATTTTTTGAAAATGTTACAAAAATAGACAAACATTTACTCTCTTGATTCTCTATGCTACTAATTTACCCAATAGTTTTTTAAAATTTCTTCAAACCCCATAATATAACTATATATTAATCAAATTATTACATTTCCCAAGTTATAATACGCAAAATTTTTTGGAGGAGTTTGAATGCTTGACTTGAATCCCGGTTTGATGTTGTTCGTTCTTGTTGTTTTCTTCTCTCTTTTATTTTTGTTAAATCAGATGCTGTTTCAGCCATTACTAAAGTTTATGGATGATAGAGATGCTACGATAGCAAAAGATTTACAAAATGCCGAAGAGATGTCAGATAATAGTGATGGACTTAATGCAAAAGCTGATGCATTTTTAGCAGATGCGAAAGCAGAAGCGAATGCAATCAGAGAGAAAGCTACTGATGAAGCGAAAGCTTTAGCAGAGAGTAAAATAGAGAGTAAAGTGAAAGAGCTTGATATTACACATCAGACATTTTTATCTGAATTGTCTGCCAATCAAGAGGCGTTAAAAAACTCACTAACTTCTGAGTTACCTGCTTTTAAAAAGAGTTTACAGACTAAACTCGGTAGCTTATAGGAGAGAGATGAATGAAAATTAAAAACATAGCTCTAATCTTAGCAGTTGCTTTACCGTCATTGGTTTTAGCAACAGCTGGAGAGCATCACACAGTAACTATGATGGATTCTGATTTTAAATATAGAGTTCTTAACTTTACGCTTTTTGCAGGAGTTGTTTATTACCTTGCTGCCAATCCTATTAAAGCCTTTTTTAAGGGGAGAGCAGAAGATATTTCGAATCAACTTTCTGAAATTGAAGAGAAATTAAAAGCTTCTAAAAATGAGCGTCGTTTGGCAGAAGAAAACCTAGAAAATGCTCAAAAAAAAGCAACTCAGATTGTTGCTGATGCAGGCAATGAAGCTAAAGTTTTATCAGCAAATATTGCTGAAAAAAATGATAATGCATTGGTGCTTTTAGCAAAACAATTAGAAGAGAAACAAGCTTTAGAGACTAAAAAAGCTACCAGAGATACTATCGATTCAATCTTGAATAGCGGTTTTGATAATGGTGACATTAATGTTGATGAATCTAAAGTAGTTTCACTTATCTCAAAAAAGGTAGCATAGATGGAAGAGTTAATAGCAAACAGATATGTTAATGCACTTGTAGATATTACATCAAATGAGCAGAGAGTAGATTTCTCATTGGTTCTTAGTACTATTGCAACGCTTTTTTCTGATGCTAAAATAGCAGAAAGATTAACTTCTCCATTGATTACATCAGAGCAGAAGACATCATTTGTGTTGAATGGTTTAGGTGAAGATTGTGATGTTAAATTACAAAACTTTATTAAAATTATTGGAGAGAATGGTCGTTTAGACTTGATTCCTGCAATAGCAAAAAAGTTAAATCAAGCAATTCAAAAAGAGACAAATGAGTATGAAGGTGTTGTGACAAGCTCAAACACATTAGGCGATGCAGAATTAGCAGAGCTTGAAGCTTCATTAAAAAAGTACACAGGTTCAACTATTAAATTAACTCAAGCACAATCAGAGCTTGATGGAATTAAAGTTTCAGTTGAAGATTTGGGTATTGAGGTAAACTTCTCTAAGCAGAGAGTTAAAGAACAATTAATTGATTTCATTACGAAATCACTATAGAATAGTAATCTAACGGAAGGAGTTGCAGTGGCAAACAAATTACAAGCAGACGAAATTAGCTCGATAATTAAAGAGAGAATTGAAAATTTCGAGGTAGATGTAGACATCAACGAAGTTGGTAAGGTAGTAGGAGTTGCAGATGGTATTACTTCTGTATATGGTCTTAACAATGTTATGGCTGGAGAAGTAGTAGAGTTTGAAACAGGTGTTCAAGGTATGGTTCTTAACCTTGAGGAGGCGAGCGTTGGTATCGTTGTTCTTGGTTCAATGGCAGGAATTAGAGAAGGAATGAGCGTTAAAAGAACGGGAGAACTTCTTAAAATGCCAGTTGGCGAAGCGATGGTTGGTCGTGTTGTTAACCCACTTGGAGAGCCAATTGATGGTAAAGGTCCAATAGAAACTACTGAAAGTAGACTTCTTGAAGACAAAGCTCCTGGAATTATGGCTAGAAAGTCAGTTCATGAGCCTCTTCAAACAGGAATCAAAGCTATTGATGCACTTGTACCAGTTGGTAGAGGGCAAAGAGAGCTTATTATTGGAGATAGACAAACAGGAAAAACAACTTTGGCGATTGATACAATTATCAATCAAA
>Ga0256824_10000885_pt1 | contig 11568 bp, 4 predicted proteins | sample CV67metaG_FD_191570 | JGI IMG/M metagenome (GOLD analysis project Ga0256824, IMG submission 191570) | Hydrothermal vent microbial communities from East Pacific Rise, Pacific Ocean - CV67 | ecosystem: Environmental > Aquatic > Marine > Hydrothermal vents | place: Pacific Ocean: East Pacific Rise...
ATTATATATATAAGAATATCATCCGACTACTATAAAAGAGATAATACGAAGCTCTAAAGAGTTTTTTTATAGGGTAATGAACCTTAATCGGAGTAAAAAATCTGACAATAAAAAGGGGGATGTGTAACAAAAGGTGATAGACTTGCGTAAAAAAGAGAGTCTGAAAAGGGGATTAACATCTATAATTCTGTTCAAACCGATCTTTCCTTAAGTATAATCGAGCTTTTTTATAATTAAAAGAGGCCATTAAAAGCGTGAGAATACGCTTTAGAAAGTATAAAAGTAGGCGGGTAGAATTAAAGAAGCTAAACAAACTCAAAAGTATTTAAAATTAATAGGCTTGATAATCACGTATATAAGGTGTTAAATGCAAATAAAATTGAGATGAGCTTGTAGGAAACAAAAACAGTGCTACTTTTGCGTCCGCTTTCACAACAACGGTTATGGAAATAGCGAAAAAATGATGAGATGGTAAAATGGTTTTAAGGGCTAAGAAATAAAGATTAAAAATAAATCAATTTTTATTTTGCAGTTTAAAAATAAGTTCTACTTTTGCATCCGCTTTCAAAACAACGGTTATGGAAACAGCGAAAAAATGATGAGTTAGTAAGATGGTTTTAGGAGCTAAAAAATAAAAGTTAAAATAATTCAATTTTTATTTTGCAGTTCAAAAATAAGTTCTACTTTTGCGTCCGCTTTCACAACAACGGTTATGGAAATAGCGAAAATGATGAGTTGGTAAGATGGTTTTAAAAGCTAAAAAATAAAAGTTAAAAATAATTCAATTTTTATTTTGCGGTTTAAAAATAAGTTCTACTTTTGCATCCCTCAAACAAACAAGGAAATGTCCTTAATAAAGTTTGAGAAACAAAATGAAATAATAACACAAATATATTATTAGTGTTCTTTGAAAAGATTGAAGATAGATAAAAATTAGGTAAAGTATCCTTGAGAAAAGAATTCATTTCTTTCTAGAGTGAAATAATCTTAACAAATATTATAAGATAAATTACAACGGAGAGTTTGATCCTGGCTCAGGATGAACGCTAGCGGCAGGCCTAACACATGCAAGTCGAACGGTAACATGAGAGCTTGCTCTTGATGACGAGTGGCGCACGGGTGCGTAACGCGTATGCAACCTACCTTTAACTGGAGGATAGCCTTTAGAAATGAAGAATAATACTCCATAATATTTACTTACGGCATCGTAAGTATCTTAAAGCTTTGGCGGTTAAAGATGGGCATGCGTTCTATTAGTTAGTTGGTGAGGTAATGGCTCACCAAGACTTCGATAGATAGGGGGCCTGAGAGGGTTATCCCCCACACTGGTACTGAGACACGGACCAGACTCCTACGGGAGGCAGCAGTGAGGAATATTGCACAATGGACGAAAGTCTGATGCAGCCATGCCGCGTGCAGGATGAATGCCCTATGGGTTGTAAACTGCTTTTATATAGGAAGAAACTTTTCTACGTGTAGAGAACTGACGGTACTATAAGAATAAGGACCGGCTAACTCCGTGCCAGCAGCCGCGGTAATACGGAGGGTCCAAGCGTTATCCGGATTCATTGGGTTTAAAGGGTCCGCAGGCGGGAAAATAAGTCAGTGGTGAAAGCCTACAGCTCAACTGTAGAACTGCCATTGAAACTGTTTTTCTTGAGTATAGATGAAGTGGGCGGAATATATCATGTAGCGGTGAAATGCATAGATATGATATAGAACACCGATTGCGAAGGCAGCTCACTAAACTATTACTGACGCTCAGGGACGAAAGCGTGGGGAGCGAACAGGATTAGATACCCTGGTAGTCCACGCCGTAAACGATGATTACTCGGTGCTAGCGATATAACGTTAGTGCCCAAGCGAAAGTGATAAGTAATCCACCTGGGGAGTACGGTCGCAAGATTGAAACTCAAAGGAATTGACGGGGGCCCGCACAAGCGGTGGAGCATGTGGTTTAATTCGATGATACGCGAGGAACCTTACCTGGGCTTAAATGTATTTTGACAGATTGGGAAACCAGTCCTTCTTCGGACAATTTACAAGGTGCTGCATGGTTGTCGTCAGCTCGTGCTGTGAGGTGTCGGGTTAAGTCCCATAACGAGCGCAACCCCTATCCTTAGTTGCCAGCGAGTAATGTCGGGGACTCTAAGGAAACTGCCGGTGCAAACCGTGAGGAAGGTGGGGATGACGTCAAATCATCACGGCCCTTACGTCCAGGGCTACACACGTGCTACAATGGCATATACAAAGGGCAGCTACTTGGTGACAAGATGCTAATCTCTAAAGTATGTCTCAGTTCGGATCGAAGTCTGCAACTCGACTTCGTGAAGCTGGAATCGCTAGTAATCGTATATCAGCAATGATACGGTGAATACGTTCCCGGGCCTTGTACACACCGCCCGTCAAGCCATGGAAGCTGGGAGTGCCTGAAGTCGGTGACCGCAAGGAGCTGCCTAGGGTAAAACTAGTAACTAGGGCTAAGTCGTAACAAGGTAGCCGTACCGGAAGGTGCGGCTGGAACACCTCCTTTTTAGAGTAAAATTATTTCAATTTCGGTTAAACGAAATCGATACTCTACCTAATTTATCTTCTTCATTTTTTTACCCAAAACAAGCTCAGTTTAAGGGTTTTGACCCAGAGTTAGATTGTTTACAGTCCTATAGCTCAGTTGGTTAGAGCGCTACACTGATAATGTAGAGGTCCGCAGTTCAAATCTGCGTGGGACTACACTTGTATTGGGGGATTAGCTCAGCTGGCTAGAGCGCCTGCCTTGCACGCAGGAGGTCATCGGTTCGACTCCGATATTCTCCACTATTCCTTTATTGAAAGGAAAAGTTCATTGACATCTTGAAAGAAATTATAGAATAAAATTTATTGAATTAGTTAAGAAAGTAACTAAGAGTGTATGGCGGATGCCTTGGCTCTCAGAGGCGATGAAGGACGTGATAAGCTGCGATAAGCTACGATTAGGTGCAAATAACCTTTTAGTCGTAGATTTCCGAATGGGGCAACCCAACTGGTTGAAGATCAGTTACCATGTTTACATGGAGCTAACCCGGAGAACTGAAACATCTAAGTAACCGGAGGAATAGAAAACAATAGTGATTTCCCTAGTAGCGGCGAGCGAACGGGAATTAGCCCAAACCATTAATGTTTCGGCATTAGTGGGGTTGTAGGACTACAATGTGGACTTCAAATGTATAGTAGAACCATCTGGAAAGTTGGACCAAAGAGGGTGATAGTCCTGTAAACGAAATACATTTGATACCTAGTAGTATCCTGAGTAGCACGAAACATGTGAAATTTTGTGTGAATCCACCAGAACCATCTGGTAAGGCTAAATACTCCTGAGAGACCGATAGTGAACTAGTACCGTGAGGGAAAGGTGAAAAGTACCCTGAACAAGGGAGTGAAATAGATCCTGAAACCATACACTTACAAGCGGAGGGAGCCTTCGGGTGACCTCGTGCCTTTTGCATAATGATCCTACGAGTTACTCCTCATTAGCAAGGTTAAGAATCTAAGATTCGTAGCCGCAGCGAAAGCAAGTCTGAATAGGGCGTACAGTTAGTGGGGGTAGACGCGAAACTTGGTGATCTACCCATGAGCAGGTTGAAGTCTCAGTAACATGAGATGGAGGACCGAACCAATATACGTTGAAAAGTGTTTGGATGACTTGTGGGTAGGGGTGAAAGGCCAATCAAACTGAGAGATAGCTCGTACTCCCCGAAATGCATTTAGGTGCAGCGTTGAGAATTATAGTCATAGAGGTAGAGCTACTGATTGGGCTAGGGGGCTTCACCGCCTACCAAACCCTAATAAACTCCGAATGCTATGACTTTTACTCAGCAGTGAGGGCATGGGTGCTAAGGTCCATGTCCGAGAGGGAAACAACCCAGACCATCAGCTAAGGTCCCTAAATATATACTAAGTTGTTCTAACGTGGTCCGATTGCTTTGACAGCTAGGATGTTGGCTTGGAAGCAGCCATTCATTTAAAGAGTGCGTAACAGCTCACTAGTCGAGCGATTGGGCGTGGATAATAATCGGGCATAAGTATATTACCGAAGCTATGGATTGCAGTTTACTGCAGTGGTAGGGGAGCATTCTAGTTGCATTGAAGGTGTGTGGTAATGCATGCTGGAGCGGCTAGAAAAGAAAATGTAGGAATAAGTAACGATAAAGCAGGCGAGAAACCTGCTCACCAATAGACTAAGGTTTCCTGATCAACGCTAATCGGATCAGGGTTAGTCGGGACCTAAGGCGAACCCGAAAGGGGTAGTCGATGGACAACAGATTAATATTTCTGTACTAGCATATATTGCGATGGGATGACGGAGTAGTGAAAGGTCTGCGTACTGACGGAATAGTACGTTGAAGAGTGTAGGTATTGGAACCATAGGTAAATCCGTGGATCTAGCTGAACTTGATAGTACCACGAGCTTTCGAGCAAGTGGATAATGACCCTAATCAGACTTCCAAGAAAAACCTCTAAGCTTCAGATATATGCTACCCGTACCTCAAACCGACACAGGTAGTCAAGAAGAGAATTCTAAGGTGCTCGAGTGATTCATGGCTAAGGAACTAGGCAAAATCGCCTCGTAACTTCGGGAGAAGAGGCGCTCCACTATGTGGAGCCGCAGTGAATAGGCCCAGGCGACTGTTTATCAAAAACACATGGCTTTGCTAAATCGAAAGATGATGTATAAGGCCTGACACCTGCCCGGTGCTGGAAGGTTAAAAGGAGATGTTATCTTAGGAGAAGCATTGAATTGAAGCCCCAGTAAACGGCGGCCGTAACTATAACGGTCCTAAGGTAGCGAAATTCCTTGTCGGGTAAGTTCCGACCTGCACGAATGGTGTAACGATCTGGGCACTGTCTCAGCCATGAGCTCGGTGAAATTGTAGTATCGGTGAAGATGCCGATTACCCGCAACGGGACGGAAAGACCCCGTGAACCTTTACTATAGCTTCACATTGTTATTGGGTAATTTATGTGTAGGATAGGTGGGAGACGTTGATTTTGCTTCGCTAGGAGTAAGTTAGTCGTCCTTGAAATACCACCCTTGAATTACTTGATATCTAATCCTATTTTATATGGGAGACATTGTGTGGTGGGTAGTTTGACTGGGGTGGTCGCCTCCAAAAGAGTAACGGAGGCTTCTAAAGGTACCCTCAGTACGCTTGGTAACCGTACGTAGAGTATAATGGCATAAGGGTGCTTGACTGGGAGACATACAGGTCGATCAGGTACGAAAGTAGAGCATAGTGATCCGGTAGTTCCGTATGGAAGGGCTATCGCTCAAAGGATAAAAGGTACTCCGGGGATAACAGGCTGATCACTCCCAAGAGCTCATATCGACGGAGTGGTTTGGCACCTCGATGTCGGCTCGTCACATCCTGGGGCTGGAGAAGGTCCCAAGGGTTGGGCTGTTCGCCCATTAAAGTGGCACGCGAGCTGGGTTCAGAACGTCGTGAGACAGTTCGGTCCCTATCTGTTGTGGGCGCAGGAAATTTGAGAGGAGTTGACTCTAGTACGAGAGGACCGAGTTGAACGAACCTCTGGTGTATCTGTTGTGGCGCCAGCTGCATTGCAGAGTAGCTACGTTCGGATTGGATAAGTACTGAAAGCATATAAGTACGAAGCCAACCTCAAGATGAGATTTCCCTTAAGGGTCGTTATAGATGATGACGTTGATAGGTTACAGGTGTAAAGGCAGCGATGTCAAAGCCGAGTAATACTAATTACCCTAGAACTTTCAATCTAAACAATAAATTTTATTTCTATATTTTTTTTCATAATGTCTATAATATTAATGATTTATGGTGACTATAGCATTGGGGATCACCTCTTTCCATTCCGAACAGAGAAGTTAAGCCCAATAGCGCAGATGGTACTAGGATTCCTGGGAGAGTATGTCGTTGCCAATTTTAATTAAGCCCCTTTCGTAAGATTGGGGCTTTTTTTTTATTAATTTCGTTTAACAAATGAACAACAAAATCAAAATATCATTAGTTATATTATTCTCTCTTTCATTATTTGATGCTATAGCTCAAGAAAATGATACCTTAGTAGCTGAAAATCATAATTATGATTCTATCCTTTCTTCTAATGATTACTTCTTAGATGTACTGTTCTATAAATACCAAAATGATGTTTTAATTAATAATCTTGGTCCATTCGGATCTCCTAATTATTATCCTACTGCATTTGGATTAAATGGAATTAATAGATTTTACCTTAATAGTGACTTGTATCATACAGTTTCTGAATTATTTGCGGTTAAACCTTATACTAATGTTAGTTATATTAATGCGAGTAGAAAAGAACAAGTTATCTCTGTAAGTCATTATCAGAAATTTGGAAAACTTATTAGGTTTTCTTTTGATTTTACTAGGTTGAGTTCTCCTGGGGCCTATATTAATCAAGAAGCGAATAATACTCTTTTTGATATTTCATTATCCTACAAAAGCAAACTGAATACTTATGGTATATCTGTTTCTAGCTTTATTGATCGATCTTTTTTACAAGAAAATGGAGGTCTTTTAACTCCTGTAGATTTTGAGAATAACGTTTATTCTAATAGAAGGTCATATAATGTTAACCTTCCTAACTCTACTTCATCTAATAAACGACATGAATATAATGTTAATCAGCAATTTAAATTATTCTCTTTGAATAATGATACTGTTATTGATAATGGTATTTATTTAAATTTAAATACTCAATATTTAAATAAACGGTATGTTTTTAATGATACTGACCCTTTGTCTCCTATTTATACAAATAATTTTATTGATACTTTAGCAACTGTAGATTCCATTTATCAATCTGATTTATCTAATATGCTAATGTTAGATTTAGTTAAATCTAATTTTAAAGTTGGTGTATTTTCTAAGTTTGACGTTATTACTTACGATCAAAAAAATGGTATTGACACTTCTTATAATGATATAAATGCAGGTTTTTATTCTTGTATTGAAAATGATAAAATTGAGGCTAATTTAAAAAGCGCTTATGTTGTTTCGGGTTATAGAAAGGCGGATGTAGATGCAGATTTAAATGTAATTTATTCTTTATCTAAGAGTATTAAACTATCCTTTAAATCCTCTTATCATTTAAATGAACCTAATTTAAGGTATGTTAGTTATTCTTCTAATCACTTTGAGTGGAGAAATAATGATTTTAAAAAGCAATCTGTTTTTTCTAATCAATTATTAATTGGTTTTAAGAATATTAGAACTGAATTAAGTGTTGAAAATAAAATGATTAATAAATATGTTTACATAGACTCTACTATTTCTGCAAGACAGCATAATAACCAACTTTCAATTTCTACTTTTAGATTAGCTAAGGATTATCGTTTATTAAACTTTCATTTTAGGACTGCTGTAATTTATCAATTGACTTCTAATGAAGTTTTATTTCCTTTACCTCAATTTATTGGAAGACAATTAATTTATTATGAGAACTATTTATTTAAAAAGGCATTAAAGTTTCAAATTGGTGGAAACGTTTCTTTTAAGAGTGAATTTTATGGTTATGGTTATATGCCTGCAATTAATGAGTTTTATGCTCAATCTAATAGTCAGATAGGTAATTACCCTTCTTTAGATATTTTTATTAATACAAGATTAAAGCGTGCTCAAATATATTTTAAGTATGAGCATTTTAATGCTGGGTGGAGTGGATATACTTATTATGGAACACCTGGTTATCCGCGATTGGATAAAGCATTTAAGTTTGGTGTTTCGTGGAATATGTTTGATTAGATTGGTGTAATTTGCGTTAGGGATAGAAACGATATCCTTTTTTGTTTTGATTAACATTTAGTTCGAAAATGTAACTCAGTTAATCAAAACAAAAAAGATAAAGTGTAAAGCCCGTTAAAACGCCCCAATAATAAACTATTTTATTGTCTTATATTGTTTTATTCCTTCTTCTAACCAATTTTGAAAATCTTTTGGATCACTATGATTCATGTAATCGGCAGAACCATTATCTAAATCTTCACCATTTGGTCCTAACATTCGATAGTACGGTTGTGCGGTGATATGATAACGTTTAATTTGAGTGTACATCCATTTATCGCCAACAGTTTTAAGCGTTTTGAATCTGCCGGGTGCAAGTTCTACTTCGACTTGTTGCTCTTTTGGTAGGTCAATATCTTCATCGACATAAAGAGAAACGATAACAACATCATTTTTCAGTTTTTCGATAACTCCATTTTCGCCCCAAACACTTTGTTCCATTTTTCTACAATTTACACAGTTATGACCTGTGAAATCAATAAATAATGGTTTACCTACTTTTTTTGCATATGCCTCAGCAATTTCTAAATCATGAAATAACCATAAGTTTTGAGCTCCAAGATGTGTTCCTTCCGGACCGTGGTCTTGTGCAGATGAATTACCTCCACTTTTACCTACACCAAAAGGTGATTCGCTATAATGCATTGGTGGTGGAAAAGCGCTTATTAATTTTAAAGGAGCACCCCATAACCCTGGTATCATATATACAACAAAAACTACCGTTGTAACTCCTAATAGAGTTCTACCAACAGAAAGGTTTGTTATAGGACTATCGTGAGGAAGTTGAATGAATCCGAAAAGGTACATTGCTAAAACTCCAAATATTGCGATCCAAACAGCTAAGAATAATTCTCTTTCTAAGTAATGTGCTTGAACAGCTAAATCTGCATTGGATAAAAATTTAAATGCTAAAGCTAATTCTAAAAACCCTAAAAATACTTTTACGGTTGTTAACCATCCACCAGATTTTGGCATAGAGTTTAACCAACCTGGAAAAGCTGCGAATAATGCAAAAGGAAGAGCTAGAGCAGTTGAAAACCCTAACATTCCTATGATTGGAGCAATTCCTCCAATATCGGCTGCTTCTACTAAAAGAGTTCCTACAATAGGTCCTGTACATGAAAATGAAACTAGTGCTAAAACTAATGCCATAAAGAAGATACCTATAATACCACCTTTATCTGATGCTTTATCTGCTTTGTTTACCCAAGAGCTTGGTAAAGTTATTTCGAATGCTCCCATAAATGATATAGCGAAAACAACTAATAAAATAAAGAAACCTAAGTTAAACCACCATTGTGTTGATAACCAATTGAGAATTTCTGCTCCAAATATTCCAGTAATTACTGATCCTAAAATAACATAAATAGCGATGATACAAAGTCCATAAAAGATTGCATTTCTAACACCTTGAGATTTAGATTTACTTTGTTTTGTAAAAAAACTAACTGTCATTGGAATCATAGGGAAAACGCAGGGTGTTAAAAGTGCTGCAAATCCTGCTCCAAAAGAGATGAAAAATATTGTCCAGATAGACATATCGGATATTTTTTTATCTTTTTTTGTAGTAGCTACCTCATCGTTTTTCACTTTATGTTCTTCATTTGAACCTTTATCTATAGTGTTATCAGCTTCTTGGTTTTCTATAACTTGTGATGTATCTGTTGTTGTTAGAACTATTTCATTTAGCTCTTCTTCCTTTATAGAATTTTCTTCTTCAATTTTTTTTGTTTCATTTTTAGAAGTCCCACAGCCTTTTATCTTTAATGTAAAGTCGGCATCATAAGGTGGTAAACAATGAGTTTCATCACAAGTTTGAAAAGAAAAACGACCTTTAAGTGTAAAATCTTTTTTACTTGTAATTTTTATTTTTTGTTTAATCGTAAAAGTATGAGAATGTTGAAAGATGTCTTCATCTGCAGCCTCGTCATGGTAAAATTCTGGTTGGGGTTCAATTGGCTTTCCTACTATTTTATAATTATCAGATTGGTCAGGAACTACCTCTGTTGGTAATAGGAAAGATCCTTCGGGTAGATTAGCAGCGTATACGTGCCAATGTTCTACGCATGTTATTTTTGCGACAATGTATGCTTCGCAATCATTTTGTTCTAAGCTAATTTTCCAACTTACTTTATCTTCAGGAAATTCTAATTGAGCATCTGCTTTATTAACTAAAAAAAATGCTAGTGTTAATAGTAGTAGTAGGTGTTTTTTAAATTGCATTCTGTTATTATTTTAATGAGCAGTAAAAGTAAGTATTTTAATGTGACAGAATTTTATTATTGTAATCCTATAATTGTATTCTTAAAGACAAAGCATAAAAAAACCTCTTAAAAGATTTAAGAGGTTTTAACAGTTTTTATTTTCTTTAAAAGAATTTTATTTCATGAATTCTATTAATAGGGATTACAGTACCTTGTTTTAATATAATATTTTTTTCGGTAACACCCCAAATGGTAGTTTCTACTTTTTTAATATCTATAGTATCTTCAAAATGAATTTTAACTTTAATTTTTTTTGTATTACCTAATTTCATTGCCCTAACAATTCTACTGTTACGTTCTTCCCTTCTTTCTGTATTGTTAGATATTACTTCTTCTTTAGGAAATGATAATTCGGTAATGCTTTCTTTTTCAATAGTTGTAGCATTATTTATTGCAGGTATACTCATAAAATAGGTAGTGTTTAAATTTGTAACTATACCTATTAACGTTAAATATTAAATAAAAGTTACATTCTTAACAAAGTATTTAAAAACTATAATCTCTTTCAACTTTACAAATTCGGACTTTAAACGCTTTATAAAATTCAGCTTTTCCTTTTTGTTGAGCTGTTAAATGTGCTTCATTCATTTTCCAGTTTTTGATAGCATCAATATCTTTCCAGTATGAAACGGTAATACCAACAGTTTCTCTTGCAGATTCAAAACCTAAAAAACCAGGTTGATTTTCTAAGAGTTCTGTCATTTGTTTTGTTATCTTTTGATATTCTTCTTCATCCTCATCATTTCTTATTGAAGTGAAAATTACCGCGTAATAAGGTGCTTTAGGTGTGTTTGCAAAGTTCATAAATGTAGTTTTAAGAAATGGCTTTAATCATATCTTGTTGAGTAATAATGTGATGCTTATCGTTATCATAATTTACCAAAACGGCTTGTGTTCCATTTTGAAATTCTTTAGAAATATCTTCGATAGAAGTAGTTTCTTTTACAATAGGAAATGAATCTTGCATAATGTTTTTTACAGGAAGTTCATTCAATCCAGGGTTTTTACATAACTCGGCAAACAAGTGGTTATCAGTTAATGAACCAGCAAAACCTTTATCATCTACAACTGGTATTTGAGAAATTCCATATTGGTTCATTAATAAAATAGCTTGCGAAATAGGGTTTTCTGTCGTTACTGTCACCAAATGTTTCCCCGCATGATCTTTAATTAAATCTAAGCCATTGGTTTTTTTATCATCTAAAAAACCACGTTCTCTCATCCAGTCATCATTAAACATTTTTCCAACATATCTACTTCCATGATCGTGAAACAAAACAACTACAACATCATCTTCCGTTAACTCTTCTTTTAATTGTAATAATCCTTTAATTGCTGATCCAGCAGAATTTCCAACAAAAATCCCTTCTTCTTTAGCTAATCTACGTTGGTAAACAGCAGCATCTTTATCCGTTACTTTTACAAATTTATCAATAACATCAAAGTTTACATTTTTAGGTAAAATATCTTCACCAATACCTTCAGTTATG
>Ga0256824_10000886_pt1 | contig 11567 bp, 24 predicted proteins | sample CV67metaG_FD_191570 | JGI IMG/M metagenome (GOLD analysis project Ga0256824, IMG submission 191570) | Hydrothermal vent microbial communities from East Pacific Rise, Pacific Ocean - CV67 | ecosystem: Environmental > Aquatic > Marine > Hydrothermal vents | place: Pacific Ocean: East Pacific Rise...
GCTTAACTGACTTAGTCTTTTCTACTTTCTTAGTTGCTGTTTTCTTTCTTGTTAAAATGATAGCTGAGGCTGTTATGGACACTGGTGAAATGAAAAAAGTAACTAAGAAAAAAGCTTTGAAAAAAGCTAAGAAAAAAGCTAAAAAAGCATTAAAAACTAGAAACGTTTTGAAAAAAACTAATTCTAAGTTTATAATGATGCTGAAAAATAAAAGAAGTTAAAGGGTTTAAAATGGAAGATTTTATACTAGGTGCTAAGCACTATATAATTATCGGAATAACGCTCGCAGCAATTGCTGCTACACTCGTTATGTTTTTACATAACGAAGAAAGATGGTTTTTCTCTAAAAAGAGAAAAGAAGAGGTTTAAATTCCTCTCCCTCCCCATTATTGGGAGACTAGATTTTTTTATGGTATAATTCAATAAAAACGGAGACATACTATGAAATTTATTCTTATATTCACATTTACCCTATCTATATTATTTTCTAATCAAACAGAAGATGTTTTTAATAAAATTTTAGCCCAACAAAAATCAGAGGGTGGAAATAGTCATCAGCAATTACATATTTTTAATAAAAAAAGAATAATTTTATTAAAAAAGCTTAATAAAAATATGAAAGATGCTATTGATGAGAATGATATTCAATTATTGAGAGAGTATAATTCTTTAGAAAAATGTTTATTAAGGACTGTTAAATTGTCTGAGATTGATTTCTGTAAAGATGAATTTTTAGGAAAGTAATTTATTAATTTCCAATTCTATCTTTTCTTTAGAGAGTTCAAAGAATTCTCTTCTTCCATTAATCCTATATTTTTTAAATACTTTATGAAGATATTTCTCATATTCTCTTGGATATTCATGAGGAATTAAATATTCTACTGTAAATGGAACAGGAACAGAAGTATTGAATAATTCTTTTAGTCTTGGCTTAAACTCATTTTTCTCTGTCATCCCAATTTTAAATACATTCTCTTTATAATATTCATTTGAAATGATATACACATACCCTTTCTTATTTTTTAAATTTGAATTTCTCATTTTATTTTTAAATTTATACCTTTTATATAAATCAGGAATAAAATATAGTATTATCATTAAAATTAAAAATATAATCACATTTAAATATTCCATTTATTCTCCATTCTTAGTTATTGTAAATATAGATCCAAGATATTTAATGAGATATTTATTTAAGTTTTCAACTTTATCTGAATATCCAGTTTTATATCCTGTGACTTCAATAAATTTATTAAGTGTTGATTCAACAACGACTCTATCATTTCTTTCATTAAGGAATACATGAACCCTTGTGATATTGCCCCATCTTTTTCTATAAAAAGAACCTAAAAATATTACTTCTACATCATTATTCTTATATTTTAGAACTTCACCTAATTCTAATGATTTAACAGATATTTTTTCAGCTTTTTTAGCATCTTTATATTCTTGGTGTTCTCTTCCATAAAATCTTATCACTCCATCATTACATTCAATTTTTCTAAAAACATTCATAAAGAAACCTTTAGTTAAAGTATAATTATTTAGATAATATTCTAGTAATTCAAAATCAATTAGGTGTTCTTCATTATTATTTACTATATATACCCCATCTGATTTTGATTTTAGGCTTGAATAGTAATCTTTTTTATCTACAAAATTTGACATTAATCATCTTCTTTCGAAATTGAATAATCTCCATAGTATACAGAACCAGCAATACAATATCTTTCATCATTATATTCAAAATATTGTGCCCAATCAACTTGCCAACCATTTGTTTCAAAATCATCAGAATCAAATTCAATACCATATTCTTCTAAAATATCTGCTATTTCACTTAGTGGAACTAATGGTAGTTTTTCTTTACCACCTTCTTTTAATACTTTTTCTACAATTTCTTTTACTATCATAAAAGTCCTTTATGTTTATAAGTTATAATAACATAGTCTTGCTTACATATAGCTTATAACTAATATGAAATAGCATAGTCAGACATGAAATAATTTCTTTCTTCATAACAATTACTATTAACTCTACAATTAGATGGTTTTGGAGCTCTAACACTCGTTTTACCATAATCTTTAGGTGGGTCATATGAACCATATGTTTTTTTAGATAACCTTTCTTTAATAACTTCTAAATCTGCTAATTTCATAAATTACCTCCTTCTTCTTTATTTTAACATAGTTAAACTTATTTTTTTATAAATTTACCTATATCTCTATTTTTAATAATTTTATTATATTTATTGATAACTCCATTCATTGAAATATATACTCCATTTTTATTAATAGCTGATATATATCCAATTGCTGATGCGAAGTTAGCTGTTGCTTCAATATTGTTTTCAGCATATGGAGTCATTGCTCCAGTAAATATTATTTTTTTATTTATTTTATATTTTTTTATATATTCTGAAGATACATCAATTGTATCTGTTCCATGAATAACAACTATCCTTTTATATTTTGATTTTTTAATAGTTTTAAATAATATCTCTCTATCTTTATTTGTAAAATCTAAACTATCTTTTTTAATAATGTTTAAAATTGAATAGTCATCGGCTAACCAATTTTCAAGAAGATTAGGGACAGCATTCTCTGTAATAATTCTATCTCCTGATAGTATATCATGTTCTTTGTTGAATGTTCCTCCTGTATTTATAATTAATATTTTTTTCATACAATATCTTCTTTATGAACATCTTCTTGTATAAGTTTATGAGTATTAATTTCCATAGCAGTTAATTTTCTACCATAAACTGCACCAGTATCTATACCGATATATTTATCATCAAATAAAACTTCTTCAAAATCACAATGACCAAATACATTTATTTTTTCTGATTTGGAGAAATCTTCCCAGTCAGAATATTCTCTACCTACTCTATTGCTCATTAATTTCTTTGAATCTTTATTTTCTTGGTATGGTGCTCCAAAACCATGTGTTAAATAATATTTTTTAATAACTAATTTATTTTCTTCATTATAATAAAAAGATTCTAAATCTATATAATAAGGTAGTGTTGATATAAAGGAAAGATGTTTTTCCATTAATTCTATATTATCTTTATAACTATTAACTGTTTTATATCCACCCCATGTTTCAGATGTCCATATATTTGTCATATCATCCTGTACAGCTTTTTTAAGATATTGTTCCATCATATAATCATGATTTCCTTTAACAACTGTATGATTATTATCTATAATATATTGTATTACTTCTTTAACATGGTTCCCTTTATCACAAAGGTCTCCTAAAAATATTAGTTTTGAATCCTTTGGTAGCTTTTTTATTAGACTCATGAGTGTAAAGTAACATCCATGAACATCACCTATAAAATAAGTGTTATTCATTATTATCTTCTTTAATGAAATTAAGGGCATCTTGATAATCATCAAAGTATGTTGGATTACAAGCCGACATAGACCTTTTAAAAACAACTTTGATTTTTTTTGTTCCTCCTGGAATCATATACTTAATACCTTCTTTTTTTAATTCAGCTTTCATTTCATTAAATATCCCTGAATTTGATTTATTAAATCTTTGAGCAAATTCTCTAATACATTCATTACTTAATGACTCAATTGGTAATCCACTTACTTCATCAAATATTTGATAACTTATTTCTTTCATTTTATTTCCTTTTTATATTTTTAAAACTATTGGTTTTTTTATTCCAAAAAACACACTATCATAGACTGATGCTGCATTTACTGAGACATAAGGTTTATATTCATCAGCCTCTTTAATCCCTGCTTCATTATGAATATGTCCAAACAAATGATATTTAACTTCTTTTAAATCAAATAGTATATTTTTTAAAGCAGATGAGCCTACTGATTTGTAAAATCCATTTCCACCAACTTTATCTAATACATCTTTTTCTGGACCATGTGTAATAAGGATAGTTGTATCTTTTGGTATCTTTTTCCATTTTTCATATAAGTCATCTTCATAAGCCATAAAACTCCATGCCATAAATTCTGGAGTCCAAGGTGAACCATATATTTTATGACCTTCAATTTCAACAGATTCATCTTCAAGATATATAATATCTTTATCTATTGTATGACACATTTTCTTAAATCGTTTTTTTCCAATCTCTTCTACTAATCCATCGTGATTCCCAGCTACCAATATTTTATATTTATAGTTTTGACTTGAGAACCAAATTAAGAAGTTCGTTATCGATTGTTTACTAAATGAAAAATCACCACAATGAATTAACATGTCCCCTTTTGGCATATCTAAAGATTCATGTTGTCCATGAGTATCACTAATAACAACTAATTTCATTTTATTAGCTCCTGTTTCTTCCAATTCTCTTTCCAATGTTTATCAGACTGAACATGACCTTCTCTTACATATTTAACTACATTTTTAGAGAAATCTTCTATTAAGAATGAATCTTTATTTCTAACAACAAATCCTTCTCTTGCTCCACCCCAAAAACTTTCTTTATTGATTTCTAAATCTAAGAAGTCTTTTAATTCTTTTTCTGTATTAAATACACCTTCAAAAATAGTTGGAACAACAGAATAGTTTAATCTATTCGCTTCTTTAACCATATCTTCATATGAAAGGAAATGAGTTTTATTTCTAATTCCAAAAAGATAAAAGTAATCTTTTAAGTTAGAGTATACTATTGAATGAACAGCATACATATTCTCACCAAAGTAAAAATAATCTTTATTTAATAGATGTCTTTTGGGAAAATAATGTATCCCTTTTATATAATCAAATGTTTTACAATCAGTTGGTTGAGAATGACTTCTAGCATATACTCCAACATTATTTATTCCAGTATTACCACCATCACCTTTTTCAGATATTACAATATATTTACCAATAATATTTTTTAGGTCTGTTTGAACTTTATCATCTGAATGAATTTCTGGTGAGAATGTAAAATGTAACGTTCTTTGATACTTACTCATAATCTTATCTCTCTTTCTTTTTTATTTATTTTAACATAAATAACCTTAGAGATTCCTTGTAATATCTAAAATTACTTCTTTTTTTGTAGTTAGGTCTACTTCATAGATTAATTCTCCATTAATCATTGTCATAGTATTCGGAGAAAGCAATATAAACTTTAAAAAAGATTCTTCTAAGAATAAAGTTGTAATCTCTTTATATATTTCTTTTGCTTCATCATTCATAGACTCTATCTTATAATTGTCTTTTTCTAAAATTACTTTAAATTTTGGTTCAATCATTTATTAAACTTTTTTAATTTTTTTATAATATATTTTAACATTTCATCTGTATTATCCATATCAGCCATAACTTCAATATATTTAATTTTCTTTTCTTTAAGAATTTTTTTCATTTTCTTATCAATATCTTTTGCTTCTTCTTCTGTTTGATATCGACCTTCTTTTTGATAAGGGTATTTTGGGTTTCTTTTTAAATAAATTACAATATTATTAAATTTATTAAGGAACATATCTATTCTTTCTTCAGTTAACTCAACATTAGAGTAATTTATATCACTGTATCTATTGTAATAGTAGCTATGTATAAGAGAACCATCTGTAATAACAGCCTCTACATATTTTGAAGCTCCTTTTAAAGCTTGGTATTGATGATATGAAACTATATGTTGATTTCTCAAGATTTCATATTTCTTTCTCCAGACTAAATCTTTTGCATATTCTTGGGTAATTTCTACATTATATCCTTCTAATTTTAACATTGTAAATAGATATGAAGAGTATAAAGACTTACCTGTTCCAGGTCCACCTACTAAATTAATAATTGTTCCTTTTTTCTTCAAAAGAGACTCCTTTTATTTATATAACATAATACCTTATTTTTTATTAAAAACAGCTTAAATCAATTAAATATAATAAAGTCTTATTTAATGGTAAAATAAAGTAATAAAATAGGATGGAAAATCACAATGAAAAGATATTTAGTTAATGTACATTTTTATAAAGATGACTCAATTCACAAAAAAGATGGATTAAGTGAGAAACCAATATATTCAGAGTATTCAACAGATATTAAAGAGATGGTTATTGAAACATGGGAATCTCACATAAATGAAGTTTTAAGAAAATATCCTGATGTTGCATATATAGAAACAATAAGTGTTAAAGATATTGGTATTGACCCTGAACAGGAAAGTAATCAATATGGTAATTATTATCTTTGTGTAAACAAGAGTGTAATTCATGGATATGGTGCTTTTGCTAAAAGAGATATAAAGAAGGGTCAAATAATAGTTACTCTTGACGGATATGTTCTTAATATGAGTAATGAAGAAGAGAACTATCCTTCTGGTGAATGGAATGCATTAGGAAGTGAAAACTTTTTAGTTCGAGACCAAAGAACAATATATGGATTCATTAATCATAGTAGATTACCTAACAGCAAGACAAATGTTAATGCGAAGATAATATTTGCCTTAACTGACATTAAAGAGGGTGATGAGATTACTATTGATTATAGAGAAGAAGATTTACCATTAGAATATTTTCTAGGATATGGAGATTTATATTTATAATATTTATTTCCTTAATTGATTTTTACTTATTTAATCTTGTTATAATGAAAAAAAACAGGAGAAGATAATGAAGACTATCAAATTAAATGTAAATAAGCATACATTCCAAAAATATTTATTAGAATTAGGGTTTTCTTTCAAGATAAAGCATTTTGGGAGATTAATAAATGAGATTAAATTAAATATTTATAATGACTTAAATATTAAAAACATTCTATTAGATGATATATTAAGTAATTCAAACAAAGTTAAAATTCAATCAAAACATACATACAGAGGAATACATGCTTCTTATCTAAATAGTTTAATTAAGGATGGTAAATTAGATGAGTATTTAATATCTGAGGAGTTCATTTGTGATGAAAGCATTAAAGTTGCTGCTTTTAAATTAGATTTCTTAAATAGACAAGATAAAGAAGTTCAAGAAAGATTATTAAAGACTGAGTTATTTAAAGAAATTTCAGTAAAGTCATCATTATTTTATAGTAAATCAGTATATTGTTTTCTTAGTAATAAATTTTTATTGTTATTTGAGAAAGAGAAAGAATTATACTCTCAATTTAATGAGAGTATGAAGAACAACTAGTTAAAGTTTATTCTTACAGGTGCTTCAAGTAGATCTGTAAAAGTATTTGATGAATCACTTGATGTATCATCATCACTACCACTACCACTATCCTCATTTGATTCAGGAGATACAGCATATGCAATGTAAATTGTTGTTCCTGTTGATTGGAACGTAGATGGAGACAAGTATCTAAAAGTACCCTTACCATTTTTATTTGTAGTAACAAAAGACTCAACCATTGAACCATACTTATCATTAAAAACTTTTACTGATACAGTTTCTCCTTGTAATGGAACACCATACTTAGATAATGTAAAGTCTATTGGATAAACTGTATCAACTGTAAATACCTCTACTTCACTTGTATAATTAGTAATAGCATAATCATATAAAGACACTTTTTCTCCAGTTCCTGCATCACCTACTGGATCTGTCTTTGTGTTTTCACAAGCACTAAAAAAGAATGAACCAGCAATCAATGAGATTAATAATATATATTTTTTCATATCAATACCTCTTAAAATTTATAATCTAAAGCAACTACAAGTGATCCAGAGTGGTTTAGTTGATCTGAGTCAGCCAAAGTATATCTATAATTAACATCAAGAGCTAGTTCTGGCATTAAATCTACGATTACACCAATTTGACCACCATAAACATATCCATCACCTTGAATAAAATCACTTTCATATGAAGCATATCCACCATGAGCACCAATATAAGGAATAAACCCGCCATCTTTAGGAGAAGTTAGTAAATAATCAAATGAAATTAATCCACTTTGAATACTTTGATCTCCTGAATCAACATATGTTCCAAGAAACATTGTTCTCCATTCTTCATTCATTGCACCTAATCTAACTCCATAAGACACATCAGAACTATCATAACTATTAATAAGCAATGTATCCCCTTGAATACTTGTATATCCTACTTCTAGACCTATAAACCCTGTTGACTCAGCTGTTGCAGCACTACTTAATCCTGCTACACACGCAAGACTTAATATAATTTTTTTCATCATAACTTAACTCCTTTTTATTTTATCTGTCAATTATAGCAAAATTAAACAAATAATACCTATTTATTATTAAAATAGAATATTCTTTGGTAATTAAAGAATATCTAAGTCAAAACTAGGTATAATCTTTTATCTAAAAAGAGGTTTTAAATGAACTTAATTATTCTAATTTTATTTTCCATATACTTTATTATTTATTTGTTTTTTACATTTAATTTATCAATTTTGATTTTAACATATCAATTTATAACAAAAAGGATTCCTTTTGATACAAACTAGTTATTTTGCTAATTATAGAAACTTTCCTGATGGGAAGTTGAAAATATCTATATCCAGATTTACACCAACATGGTTTAACGAAGATTATAATGCTTTAGAACTGGCTCCAAGTAAAGAATTACTTTTAGAGACAAAAGCTGGACATGTTTCTGATGAGGAATATACTAAACGATATTTTGAAGAGACACTAAGTAAATTAGACCCTAAAAAAATTGCAAACAAATATAAAGATTCAATATTCCTTTGTTTTGAAAGTGATGGTGATTTTTGTCATAGACATCTTGTTTCGGAATGGCTAAATGAGAATAATATAAATGTGGATGAAATAAAAAATATAAATCATATCTATATTTCAGTAGAGTCTGAATTTACTGACTATAATTACTTTACCAAGGTAATGGATAGATTTATATCTAATTATAAAAATATTGTCTTTATAAGTGATTCACTATTTGTATCTAAGTATATTAAAGATAAAGATATTACTATGGAGTTGTTTAATGAGTATGATACAGCTATCGTATTTACAGATAATGATAACAAAGTTGATTTTTATGATGAAGTAAAGAAAACATATATTGTTAATGGAAATACTAAAAAAATAACAATTTATAAATAAGTCCTCCTATAATAGGAAGGAGAACTTAGCCAAACATCTTTAACAAAGCAACCGCTCCATTATAGTCTATTTGGCTTGTCTTTGCATTTGAGATATCACTTGATAAATCAAGACTACCTGTTGCTGCAAAAACAAAAAAAACACAGCCAAAAATAATAGCTGTAATATTGAGTTGCTTCATTTTTTAAATCCTTTCAAAATTTATTTATGTATTGTTATAAGGATATTTTTGAAAAAAATTAGTTTTCAGATATTTTTATTAGACACCTCATAGTATAGTAAGCATCATTTCCTGCATTATGAAGATTTTCTGGTTCAATCTCGAACTCTTTACATAAATTAATTAAAGATATTTCTTCTTTATTTTGAAATAAATGTTTTTGATATATTTGTGTATCAAAAGTATTTATAAAAGAGAGTGAACCTATTGATTCAAGAAAGAATAAGTCATTCTGAACGGCATGACCGACTAAATAGTGGCTTTTATCTGAGATTATCTTTACTTCTTTATAGATATCATCTAAATTCATTATTTCACTTTTCCCAAAATTAAAACTATCTTTATTATCTGGAACATATTTACTATTTCTTAGGTTGTAGTTTTCTTTAACTATAAAATGGAAAGACTCTATTTTATTTAGTTGATAAGTAGTTATACCTATTTCAAGTATTTTTTTTGTAAATTCATGTTCTTCTGTATCAATAGAGAAAAATATTTTATTTGAAGAGAGAGATGTCTTTAAATTATTTAATTTCCCTTTTGACTTCTCAAAAAACTTAATCCACTTCTTCGCTTTCCTTACTTTTTCTTGTTCTCGTTGTAAATATCTTTTATTTTTTTTAGTAATCATAATATATTATATCTTTTTTATTAATTTTCAGCTATATTTAATATTAACTTGGTTATAATCTAATATTAAAATACAAAAAGGAAATAAAATGGGAACATTAAAAACTATTCAGGAAAAAATTAATAAAGGTATGGTTGCTTTAAAAAAAGCAGATTTAGTAAATAAAGCTAAATATGGATTAAAGAAGAGTCTTGAAATCCTTGAAAAAGCAGATTCAGTGATTTTTGGAAGATTCGACAATAAGCTTAAAGAGATGGGAGAAAACGATAAGTATGTGCCTTCACATAAGGTTAAAACCAATCATGATTATATTGTTGATTATATGGTAGCTGGTTCGAAGGAAGAAATGGATATTGCTCTTAGTCATATGCCTAAAAACTATCCTTTCGAATAATTAGGATAGGCTCTTATTTGCCATTTCACTTTTTTTAGTTAATTTTATGTTAATATATTCTTAATATAAGACGGAGTGTAATTATGGCAAATACAAGTTTTTCATCACAAGGAATAAATCTATCATCGGGTAAAGGAGCTTCTTTCTTCCCTGAGGGATTTGAGAATATCTTCTTAGGACTTTATTTTATTTTCGTTCCTTACTTAACAGGACTTCTTTTTATGTTTTTCTATGTTGCTGGTTCAGAGATAGAATTATTATCTTCAATCAGTAAAGCAGAGAGTTCTATTTTCTTAACTTGGATTATAGGTTATGAAGTTGTTGCTGGAATAATGTTAGGAGTTATATTTCTTATGGCTATAAAATTTACTCCAAAAGATGACAATGGGAAGAAGGTCTTTATTAGACCATAATCCCGCTATGATTTAAAATAATCAAAAAATATTTTAACTACCACAAAACTTGCCAATATTTCATATCCTATCAACCAAGCAACAAAAACACTATTTTTATTTTCAAAAATATAATTAAACAATATCATATCTCCTTTCGATATATATAATATAAAAAATAATTCACCAATTATTACTGGTAAAAGTAATAGTAGTAATATATATTTAGTTTCTGAACTTATTTGACTCTTCTTTTTCTTTTTAGCTGTTGTTAATTCTATACTCTTCATCATAATTTTTCTCCTTAATATATTTTATCACTTATTTATTGATTTTTATCAATTAATATCTTAAACTCTTTATAAACTAAATGTCTATGACAAAATAGTCCTTCTTCTTCATAGCATAAAAGAACATACGTTTTATCTTTTCCAAATTTTGCTATCCATTCATTAATGATATTTAATAAATTTCTTTTTTCTAAGATTTCTTTATAGAATCGTTTAGTGTATAAAATTTCATCTTTTGTTTCTGTATATTCTTTATATATCGACCAACTTGGAGCCAATCGCTTATCCCAAAGATCAATTTTATCTTTTATCTCTTTTGAAATATCTCCTGAAATTGATATCAATATTTTATCTTTATCAATATTCTTTATATTATCATAATAAGATGTTTCTATTCTCATAACTAAATCCTTTTTATTAATTATAGCTGCATAAATGAGTATTAAAATTATAATCACACTTCATAGAAGTGCTCCTTCTAACGAAGGTAAAATTTATTAAAACCTACTATAATCTATACTAACTTATTTTTACTTATATAGATATCCATTCCCATTTCTTTCCAGAAATGGTTTGAAATATTTGTTCTTTATAACTACCGACATGCTATGTTCATAAATAATATGAACTGGT
>Ga0256824_10000887_pt1 | contig 11553 bp, 10 predicted proteins | sample CV67metaG_FD_191570 | JGI IMG/M metagenome (GOLD analysis project Ga0256824, IMG submission 191570) | Hydrothermal vent microbial communities from East Pacific Rise, Pacific Ocean - CV67 | ecosystem: Environmental > Aquatic > Marine > Hydrothermal vents | place: Pacific Ocean: East Pacific Rise...
GATGTATCACCCTGAGCTTTGATGAGATGAAACGCTACGAAGAGTTTGCAAAGAGCAAAAAAATAGCTATAATTGAGAGCTATACTAATTTTGTTACTTTATGTCTTAATAGTAACCAAAACTCTAAAGATTTAGCGGCATTACTTTTGGAACAAGGGATGATTGTAAGAGATTTAAGTGGTTATGGTATGAATGCAATTCGTGTAACAGTTGGAACAGCGGAACAAAATAGCCGCTTTTTTGAACTGACATCAGAGTTACTATAAATTATAAAATGAGAGATTGATGGATTTTAAGGTACTTTTTTCGCAACTTGTCGTTTTATATGAGAAGCTAACTTCGCAGCAAAAAATTATTATTGCTACTGCTATTGTTGGGATAGTCGCATTTTTGATTTTTATGGTTGTCTATACAGCTCAAAAGAATACAGATTCGAAGTATGAAGTACTTTTTGATTCTCTCTCATCATCTGATGCTGCAAAAGTTGTAGAGCAGTTAGAAAAAGAGAATATCCCTTATGAACTCTCCGCAAACAATGTTATTAAAGTCCCTCGAGATGTTGTCTATAAGCAGCGAATTTCTATCGCCTCTTTAGGTATACCTAAAGATAGTGGGGTAGGATTTGAACTCTTTGACACACAAGAATTTGGTGCTACTAGTTTTGATCAAAATGTTAAATACCTTCGTGCACTTGAAGGGGAACTCTCCCGAACTATTACTGCGTTAGGCCCGATTGAGTCAGCAAGTGTAAGTTTAGCACTGCCAAAAGAGACACTTTTTGTCTCTAAGGTAGTAGAACCAACTGCCTCAGTAATGATAGTTTTAAAAGATGAAGAGAGAGTCTCTTCTAAGCAAGTACGAGGGATTAAAAACCTAATTGCAGCGGCTGTACCCAAACTAACCTCTACGAATGTCACTCTTGTGAATGGTGATGGAGAGACCTTAGGTGATGAGACTGAAATGGCTCAAATGGGAGAACTCTCAATTGTTCAGCAGAGATATAAGGTTAAAGAAGAGAAGAAGCGCCAAAATAAAATTGTCAGTGTAATATCTCCTTTTGTCGGTGGAAAAGAGAAGGTGGTTGCTCAAGTGACTATAGAGTTTGATTTTTCCATACAGAACTCTACTTCTGAAACTTATGACCCCGAAAATGTAGTTAGAAGTGAACAGATAAGTGAAGAAAAACGTGAAGGCGGTTCTCCTGAGCAGGTTGGTGGAGTCCCGGGAACTGTGAGTAATATTGGACCAGTTCAAGGGCTTAAAAGTAATCAAGTGAGTGAGAAGTATGAAAAAAATACAGGGACAACTAACTATGAAATTGGTAAAACAGTGTCAACTACGAAGTCTCAATTTGCTCGTATTAAACGAATTACTGCTGCTGTCATTATTGATGGAAAGTACAAGTTTAAACTAGATGAGGATGGTGCACCGAGTGATGCACTAGAGTACACACCACTTGATGAGAGTGATCTGCAAGCTCTAAACTCGCTAGCGAGTCAATCAATTGGTTTAGATATAGCAAGGGGTGATCAAATCTCTGTGAAGAACTTACAGTTTAAACGAGATTCTGGAGATGCACCAGCGGATGAAGTTTCACGTGTTATGTCTATGGTTGATATCTATCTTGCACCATTTTCTGGACTCTTTAAGTATATATTTGTACTTCTTTTACTCCTTATTGTTTACAAAAAAGTTATCTCACCTTTTGCTGAGAGAATGCTTGAAGTTTCAAAAGATGAAGATGAGCTTGCAAAACCTATTTTAGATATAGATGATGATGAAGATGATTTGGTTGAGAAGGTTCAGGCAATGCGTAAAAAAGTTGAAGCACAACTGGGTGTTGGTGAAGGCTTTAACGAAGATGAACTGAAACATGATGTACTACTCGAAAAAGTGAGAGTAATGGCAGAAGATTCACCTGAAGAGATTGCAGCACTGCTTCAAGCACTCCTAAGTGAAGCTTCTGATACTCCATCTTTTAAACAAGCGAAGGAGTCGTAATGGCAAATTTATCTCCTGCACAACAGGCAATTTTTGATGAGATGGGAATGGCTGAAAAGATTTCAATCTTACTGCTACAGTTAGGTGAAGAAGTGACTGCTACAATTTTTTCAAACTTAAATGTAGATGCTATTACTGAAATTTCCAAATTTATTGCGGCTGCAAAGAGTATTGATAAATCTGTTGCAACTGCTGTTTTAGAAGAGTTTCATGCTATTTTCCAATCAAGCCAATATATCACTTCTGGTGGTATGGAGTATGCACGAGAACTACTCTACCGTACACTTGGGCAAGAAGAAGCAAAAAAAGTTTTGGAAAAACTCTCAAAAAGTATGCAAAATACTCAGAACTTTGCATATCTTTCAAAAATTAAACCGCAACAGCTCTCCGATTTTATTACTCATGAGCACCCTCAAACTATCGCACTTATATTAGCACACATGGATGCAACAGAAGCCGCTGACACACTTCAGTATTTTCCAGATGATTTACGAAGTGAAGTGGCTATGCGCATGGCAAAACTAGGAGACATATCTCCATCAGTTATCAAACGTGTTTCTGCTGTGTTAGAGTCCAAACTAGAGTCTCTCGCTTCATACAAAGTTGAGGTTGGTGGAACTCGTGCAGTTGCAGATATATTTAACCGCCTAGGTGCAAAAAGTTCTAAGTCTACACTTGCTACAATCGAGCAGGTTGATGAAGAGCTTGCGACTATGATTAAAGAGATGATGTTTACCTTTGAAGATATGGTTTCACTCGATAAAAATGCAATTACAGAGATACTTAAAGCGGTAGAAAAACCAGATTTAATGTTAGGTCTGAAATCTTCACCGGATGAGCTTAAAGAGAAATTCTTCTCTGCTATGAGTGAGCGAGCACGTGAGGCATTTGAAGAGGAGATGCAATTCTTAGGTGCTGTTAAAATGAAAGATGTTGAAGCAGCTCAGAGAAAAATTGTTGAAGTCGTGAATGGCCTTTCTGAAGCAGGAACCATTCAAATGGGTTCAAGTGAAGAGATGATAGAGTAATAGTATGGCAATAGTAATTTCAAGTAATTCAATATCAAACCACAGTGTAGATAAATATAATTTTAAAGTACTCTCCTCTGCAAGAAATGCTGATGGCGAAGAGTTAGAGGAAGTTCAAGAGACCTCTTTTTCAGAAAACAACCATCCGGGTAAAAGAGTTTGTGATGTAGATTCTAGTGCACTGAGTAAAAGTTCTAAAGATGCACTCATAGAGTCTCTTATGAAAAAGACTGATGATATGTCATCAAACTTTATTAAACTCCAGATGAAATTAGAAGCCAAAGAAGAGGAGTACTCTACTGGACTTCAAAAAGCAAAAGAGGATGGCTTTGCAGAGGGAATGGAAGCTGGAAAACAGCAAGCACTTAACGATTCTGATGAGAGTTATACAAACTCAATGACTCAGTTTTCAACTTCTGTTGCTACATTAGAGGCAAGTGCTAACGAGTTTGAAGTAGCACTTGAAGGTATTAAAAACTCTCTCATAGAAGCAGCACTTGATATCGCCAAAGAGGTTGTGAACATAGAGCTTGATAGTAACTCAAATGCTATAGCAAAGGTACTATCAAGTGAGCTTATAAAAGAGCTACAGAGTGCTTCAAAGGTTACCCTTAAGGTCAACCCAAAAGATCATGGTGCAATATCTGAACATGTAGGTTCGCTAGAACATATAGAGGTGCTTTCTGATAGTGCTGTAAGCCAAGGTGGTGTTATAGCTATTAGTGATGCAGGCAATATAGATGCAGAGATTTCTAAAAGATTTGAGAGAGTCAAACGTGCAGCTCTTAGTGAATAAATAATTGGTTAATAAAATATGAATATAAAAAATAAAAATACGCAAGAACTAGAAATAGTTTGTCAAGATATACGCGAAGAAATTTTAAGAGTTGTGAGTAAAAATGGTGGACATTTAAGTTCTACTCTTGGGGCTACTGAGCTCATAGTAGCGATGCATAAGGTATTTGATTCGAAAAAAGATCCTTTCATTTTTGATGTGTCACATCAGTCTTATGCCCATAAACTTTTAACAGATAGATGGGAGCAGTTTGATACCCTTCGCCAATTTAACGGTATGTGTGGTTACACAAAACCGAGTGAGAGTGAAGACGATTACTTTGTCGCTGGACACAGTTCTACTTCTATCTCTTTAGGTGTTGGTGCGGCGAAGGCTATTGCCCTTAAAGGCGAGCAGGAGAGTCGTATTCCTGTTGTTATGATTGGGGATGGTTCTATGACAGCTGGTATGGTCTATGAAGCACTCAATGAGTTAGGCGATAGAAAATACCCAATGGTAATAATCCTTAATGATAATGAGATGAGTATTGCAAAACCAATCGGAGCACTAAGTCGAATACTAAGCTCTGCTATGGCTGGTTCATTCTACCAAAAGTTCAAAAAACATACTGAAAGTTTTGTAGATAACTTTGGAGAGGGTGCTCACTATATAGCTAAAAAAATGGAAGAGTCACTCAAGCTTATAACTCCAGGAATTATGTTTGAAGAGATGGGGATTAACTATATTGGTCCTGTTGATGGACATAATTTAGAATCACTTGTCGATATCTTACAGACTGCTAAAGAGTTAGGTCGTCCTGTAATTGTACACTGTCAAACTCTTAAGGGTAAGGGGTATGATATTGCTGAGGGTCATGAAGAGAAGTGGCATGGTGTTGGGCCTTTTGACTTGAGTGATGGCAGTAGTTCTAAAAAGAGTTCTGCAAAAAGTGCTACACAAATCTATACAGAAGCACTGATGCATCTAGCCAAAAATAATGAAAAGATTGTTGGAGCTACTGCGGCAATGCCGAGTGGCACAGGTATGAGTGAGCCTATGGAAGTTTATCCAGATAGATTTTGGGATGTAGCCATAGCCGAACAGCATGCAGTTACTTCTATGAGTGCACTTGCTAAAGAGGGTTTTAAACCTTTTTGTACTATCTACTCTACATTTCTCCAACGTGGTTATGACCAAGTTATTCATGATACTTGTCTTATGGATTTACCAGTAGTTTTTGCCCTTGACCGTGCAGGGATAGTAGGAGAAGATGGCGAAACACACCAAGGTGTTTTTGATATCTCTTTTTTACGTGCTGTACCCAATATGACACTTTTTGCACCTCGTGATGAGAAGAGTTTTCATCAGGCGATGGCATTTGCCGCAGAGTATGAGCACCCATGTTCACTGCGTTACCCAAGAGGTTCGTTTACAGAAACCACGTTAGCTGAGTCAACTCCTTTTGAGTTAGCAAAGTCTCAACTACTACGTTCAAACGAAAGTGATATACTTTTTATAGGGTATGGAAATGGTGTAGGGCGAGCCTATGAGACAGCCACATTCATGGATGAAGAGGTAAGTATTTTAGACCTTCGTTTTGTAAAACCACTTGATGAAGAGATGCTAAAAAATATGGCAACAAAACATAAAAAATGGTTTGTCTTTTCAGATAGTACTAAAATGGGTGGAGTAGGCTCAGCTATTAGTGAATTTTTAGCAGATGCAAAAATCTTAGATGTTCAAGTGAGTAGTTTTGAGTATGAAGATGAGTTTATTACTCATGGAAATACCAAGCTAGTGGAAGAGTCTTTAGGACTCCTTCCTGAGCAGTTGGCAAAAAGAGTGCAAGAGTTAGTTTAGTTTTATAACTCCTGCAAATCTTCCTGTCTCTCCATCGGCTCTGTAAGAGAAATATTTCTCATTTTTACAGCAGCTACACTCTTTTGAAATCTCTATGTTCTCCTCTTTGATTCCCACGTTAAGAAGCTGTTTTTTGAGTATTTTACTGATGTTGAGATAAAATTTACCCTCTCTTTTTTCCATTGCATACGCTAGTCCAAGTTTCCCAGCTTCGCTATTTATTTCACTTCCAACCTCGTAACAACATACCCCAATACTCGCTCCAACAGTGACAGTAATATTTGCAACACTGCTACTAAAATCTTTAACAAAGCTTGCAACCACGTTATGCACAATATTTAAAAAAGTCCCTTGTCGTCCTGCATGGGCAACGGCTATAACTTTTTTTACATCATCAAAAAAAAGGATTGGGGAGCAGTCTGCTACCATGACCATAAGAGGAGTTTCCGTTTTGTTAGTTATAAGAGCATCGCACTCTCTTGGATTTGAGAAATTATCCAAACTCCCTACTTTATGGACTTTAGAGGAGTGAATCTGCTTCATATGAACAAGTGTTCTTTCTTTATATCCTAGCTCTTTTGCTACTGTAACGTGGTTTTGTAGTACATTTTTTTCACTCTCCCCAACATGAAAGGCAAGATTTAAACTCTCATAGGGTGGCACACTTATTCCACCATCTTTAGTTGTAAAGCCGTGAGTAAGATTTGGAAATTTGTTTAATAGTTTACTTTGAATAATTTGCATATAATGATTATAACTAAATACAAGGTCTATTTTTGAGTAAACTTAGCTTATACCCTCCGACATTAGATGGCAGTAGCATTGATGCTAAACGTAGTGAGATAAAAGAGTATTTCCATAACACATGTGAACTTTATGAAAAAGTTTTCCAAGTGCTTAAAGATGATAAAGTTTTTTATGAAAAATCTGAGATTACCCGTCATCCAATGATATTTTATTTTGGACATACGGCAACTTTTTTTGTCAACAAACTGATAAATATGAAGATAATCCAAGAGCGAATTAACCCTGATTTTGAGTCCATTTTTGCAGTAGGTGTTGATGAGATGAGTTGGGATGATATGGATGGCTCTGGATATAACTGGCCAGAGGTAGATACAGTACGAGCATACAGAAAAAAGGTTAAAAAGCTAGTCGATAAGCTCATAGATACCCTGCCTTTAAGTCTCCCAATTCGTGATGATTCCCCGATGTGGATTATACTTATGGGGATTGAACATGAACGAATTCATATAGAGACCTCCCTTGTACTTCATCGTCAGATGCCGCTCTCTTTAGTTAAAGAGCTCAAAGAGTTTAATATCTGTAAACGTAGTGCAACTGCTCCGAAAAACAGTATGGTTGTAGTAGCTGAAACAGAGGTGCAACTCGGAAAAACAAAAGAGCATAATCTTTATGGCTGGGATAATGAGTATGGAGTACACCAAGAGAGCTTAAGCACATTTGAAGCCTCAAAATACTTAGTGAGTAATGGCGAGTTTATGGAGTTTGTCAATGCAGGTGGTTATGCAGATGAGAGCTACTGGAGTGATGAGGGAAAAGAGTTTTTAAAAATTACTGGTGCCTCTCATCCAACTTTTTGGGTTCTTTATAAAGAGGGTTTTAAGTACAGAACACTCTTTAGCGAAATAGAGATGCCACAAGATTGGCCAGTCGATGTCAATGCACTCGAAGCGGAGGCATTTTGTAACTACAAAAGCCAAAAAGAGGGAGTTACCTACATGCTTCCAAGTGAAGCAGAGTACCGAGCGATTTACAATAAATCAGGATTAGAAGATATCCCTGCATTTCATGAGAGTCGTGCGAATCTAAACTTCTACCATTATGCCTCTTCGTGTCCCGTGAATGAGTTTAACTTTAACGGTATATACGATGTAGTTGGAAATGTTTGGCAGTGGAGTCGCACACCTATTAGAGGTTTTGAAGGCTTTGAGGTGCATGAGGCTTATGATGACTTCTCGACTCCTACCTTTGATGAGAAACATGCTCTCATACTTGGCTCTTCATGGGCGAGTAGTGGGAACCTTATAACTAAGCACTCACGTTATGCCTTTAGGCGACACTTCTACCAGCATGCAGGCTTTCGTTATGTAATCTCTAACGTGGTTGAGGAGCTAGAGGAAGATATTTATGAGAGTGATGCACTTGTGGCTCAGTACTGTGAGTTTCAGTATGGCGATACCCATTTTGGAGTGGAGAATTTTGCCATAGCCACTGCAAGAGTCGCCTCTAAGTTTGCAAGCAGCAAAACCAAGGCTCTTGACTTGGGTTGTGCAACTGGACGGGCTACTTATGAGCTTGCCAAAGAGTTCAACATGGTTGAGGGTGTTGATTTTTCTGTTCGTTTTGTGCAGGTTGGAGCGAAGTTAAAGAGTGATGGTTATGTAGCCTTCAGTTCCGTAGAAGAGGGCGAGTTAGTGAGCCAAAAGAGAGTGAGTATAGAAGATTTAGGGTATGAAAACCTAAAAGAGAGAGTCTCGTTTTGGCAGGGCGATGCTTGTAACCTCAAACCAAATCTAAACTCCTACGATTTAATAATGGCGACTAATCTTATAGATAGACTCTACAACCCAAGACTCTTTTTAGACACCATTCATGAGAGACTCAACAGCGATGGAATTTTAGTGATAACTTCTCCATACACATGGCAAGAGAGCTCAACTGCAAAAGAGTTATGGCTTGGTGGCTATGAGGACGAAGCGGGGAATGCAGTCAAAACTATAGAGAGTCTCAAAGTAGTTTTAGGGGAGAAGTTTGAACTTATCCATCTGCAAGATTTGGAGTTTGTCATAAAAGAGACAGCGAGAAAATTTCAGCATACTATTTCTCAGCTAAGTGTCTGGAGAAAGCTTTGAGTTACGACTTTAGTACAAGTGCTAACAGAGAAGAGACAAATGCAGAGAAGTACACTCTAAGAGAGGAGCTTTTTGGTACTAACCACGTTACACCTGTTTGGGTGGCGGATATGGACATCGATACTCCTGGTTTTGTTTTAGATGCCGTTGCCAAAAGACTCAAACACCCTATAGTTGGTTACGAAGAGGTACCACGTTCAGCTCTGCAAGCACAGTCAACGTGGATGCGAGAAGAGCACGGGTTTTCGTATGATTTAGAGGATGTTTTGTACTCACACTCAGTTGTGGCAAGTATGAGTCTGGCTATTGAGGCTTTTACGAAAGAGGGGGAGGGTGTGATAGTTCAGACCCCCGTCTACTCGCCTTTTTTTCATTCTGTTTTACATGCCAAAAGAAAACTGATTAAAAACCCACTCCAACATGGTTCGGATGGAATCTATAGTTTTGATATAGAGAATCTTAAATCACAGATAGATGGGAATACAAAACTACTTCTTTTATGCTCTCCGCATAACCCAGTGGGTCGTGTTTGGAAAAAAGAGGAGTTAGAACAGATTTTAGCACTCTGCCTTGAGCATAAGATAGTTGTTTTTGCAGATGAGGTTCACTCTGACTTAGTATATGGCTCAAATAGACATATTCCCTTTGCCACGTTAAGCGAGCAGGCTCGTGAGATTACTGTGACAGCAGTAGGAGTGGGAAAAACATTTAATATGGCTGGTTTTGCCATGAGTAGTATAATTATTCAAAACAAAGAGCTTCGAGCTAGGTTTGAAGAGGTCTACAAGAGAGTTCATTTTGCACAGGGGAGTGTTCTCTCTCATGTGGCATTTGAAGCGGCTTACAGAGAAGGAAAAGAGTGGTTAGAGGCACTTAAAATCCATCTTTATGGGAACTACTCCATGCTCCAAGAGTTATGTGAGGAGTACTCTAACGTGATTAGGCTTACTCCCATCGAGGCTACATACTTGGCATGGCTGGATTGCAAGGGAATGGGTCTAAGAGATAAGGCACTAAGAGAATTTTTTATACAAGAGGCAAAAATTGGGCTCAATGCGGGGATTAGCTTCGGGCGAGAGGGAAGTGGCTTTATGCGCTTGAATTTTGCTGTGAGTCGTGTTAAAATGTCAGAGATAATTGAGCTCTTAAGAGCTGCACTCAAAAATAGATTTGGAGAAGTAAGTGGTTAAGATAAATTGGGACGAATATAAAGAGTTTAAAAAGTACGCTCACTCAGATGATAATTTTGGGGTACTGTTGAGTTTTATGAAGAGTTACTACAACATGATAAATCCAGTCGATATATATGACTCATTAGAAGCAGATGGGCTAGGACAGATGATGCTGGAAAAACGCTCAATTACCGATGCCGAAGGTCTGGAGAAGTATCTTTTTAAAGCTAAGTCATGAGCAGTGATTTAGCCAAAATTACCACATTCATAACACAACACCACGTTATGAGTCTCGCGACATCAGATAAAGAGGAGCTAAGTGTCTGCTCTCTGTTTTATGTTTATAATGAAGTAAGAAACTCTTTTGTCGTAGCAAGTAGTGATGAGACCACACATGTACAACATATTCAAAAGAACTTTAATATTGCTGGAAATATTCTTTTAGAGACACATACCGTTGGGAAGATTCAAGGGCTTCAGTTTCGTGGAGAGTTTGTTCCCTTAGAAGATAAGACTTTGCAAAAAGAGTACTTTAAAGCATTTCCCTATGCATTAGCTCTTAGCCCTAAACTTTGGCAGATAAAAGTTAATTATTTTAAACTAACCGATAACCGTTTAGGCTTTGGCAAAAAGATTATTTGGCAGGAGCCTTCTGTTTAAAGAGTGTACACTCACTTCCACTACTAGAAAATACAACCATAGAGGGAATTTGAGGTGACTTAAAACCATAGGCCCGACACCCGTGTGGTTGTGCTGGCTTCCATGTGACAAAATAGTGCTCGCATCTTCTACAGTTAATTCTTTTCATAAATCTCTCTTTTTAAGTGTCAAATTTTATCATATTAGATACAATAAGCGAATTAAAATAGAGTATAAAGAGAGGAAATTTATGGATAAAATTTTACTTATGCTACAGCTCCAAGCACAGCTCAATGATGCGACAAATGGAGAGGAGTGGACAAAAGGTACTACTAAAAATGGCAAAGTTATTAACTGGAAACGCTGTATATATATGGAGTGTGCTGAGATGGTCGATAGCTTTTCATGGAAACATTGGAAAAGCATCCACCAAGAGCCAGACTGGGATAACCTTCAGATAGAAGTTGTCGATGTTTGGCACTTTATAATCTCTTTAGCCATAGAAAACTATGCACAAAACATGAAAGGTGGCATAGAAGATTTAGCTATTAATATCTCGCAGTTAGAGAGTTTTAGCACTATTGATATTCATAGCAGTAAGTTTGCTTCACAAGATGAGGTTATTGCTAAGGTAGAAAATATTATTTTACTTGCTGTTTCTAAAGATGAGTTAGAACTAGAAACACTTATAGGCGAGTTTTTTGACCTAGTGCTTATGAGTGGATTAGATTTAGAGACACTTTATAGACTCTATGTAGGGAAAAATATACTCAACCAGTTCCGTCAAGATAATGGCTACAAAGATGGCTCGTATGTCAAAATTTGGGCTGGAGAAGAGGATAACGTGGTTATGAAGAGACTTTGGGAAGATGACTCAAATATTAAGCCAGATACTCTTTACAAAGAGTTAACTAAAATATATTTCGCTACTGCAAAGAACTAGTTTTTGCCTAATGTTTTAGAAGTAAAAAATCTTGACTTTGGTTACACTAAAGAGGATTTACTTTTTAACAACTTCTCCCTTACTCTAAAAAAAGGGGAAGTAAAAGCGATAGTTGGAGAGAGTGGTGCAGGAAAAAGTACCCTTTTTGAGCTGATACTCTCTAACTTAAAACCCCTAAACGGAGAAATTCAGAGTGCTAGGTGTGCTGAAGTTTTTCAAGACCCCTACAGCTCCTTTCATCCAAGTTATTCACTTATAA
>Ga0256824_10000888_pt1 | contig 11552 bp, 13 predicted proteins | sample CV67metaG_FD_191570 | JGI IMG/M metagenome (GOLD analysis project Ga0256824, IMG submission 191570) | Hydrothermal vent microbial communities from East Pacific Rise, Pacific Ocean - CV67 | ecosystem: Environmental > Aquatic > Marine > Hydrothermal vents | place: Pacific Ocean: East Pacific Rise...
CTAATATCCATTTCCATTTTTTTGATTTAGCCCTGTACCATAATGTATTATTATTTAACCAATCATAATTACCATAAAATGTTTCTAAAACAATATAATCTGTAAATGATTTCAAGCTTATTTTTTTATTGATAAACTCTATATCTGCATTTGTAATTTTATTTAATTTACTTAATGAATCTATTAAATTAATATATTTAATTCGTTCTTTATTACTACCTACTTTTAATCTTCCATTTCCTTTTTCTAAAACAGTAATTTCTGAAGGTTTTACTTTTTCATTTTTGGCAATGTAATTTTTACTTTGTCTTTCACGTAGATTATAGATTCCCCAATAATTTCCATTAATAAAAACATTAACTGTTTGACCTGATTGTGTTAATACTTTAGTGTTTTTAGCTAAGTTATGCATTAATAAATCTGCAAAGAGTGTTTTTTTATTATCATTCCCTGAATTTCTTAACACTAAACTTGAATATTTTTTTACTTTTGAATCCTGAAATAATTCATTTTTAATTTCACCTTTGCTGTACCTTTTATCTATTTTTATTTTTAAAGATTTTTGAGAAAATGTTCTAGAGGCATGTCCACTCACTTGAATAACTGAATGAGTTTCTAAACTTAAACTATTATCTACAAAAAGTTGAATATATGATTCTTTTAACCAGTTCTCCCCTCTTTGATTATAGTTCGCTCTTCTGTACCAAAACTCTTTGTTAAAACCGTCATCATACCATGATTGTTCGCCTAAGGTTAATATTCCTTTCTTATAATCAAACAAATCATTTTCATTGACAACTATATTGACAACAGGTAAACTTGATACATAATTTGAATAATATGTTAATTGAATTGGTTTAGTAAATTGCTTACCGTTTTTATGTTCCGCTTTTATTAAAAAGGAGCAAGTTTCAGGCATTTTACCAAAAGGCTTTTTGAATCTAATTGATGTTAATTTATTTTTAATGTTTTCAGATTTTAAATCTAAAACTGATTGATTATTATAATCGGAATAGGTTTTACCTCCATTAATAGAATATAATAACTTATAATTAGGGTTGTATAATATAATTGACTCACTTTTTTTCAATAATCCTTGTTTAGGATATCCGAATACATATTTACAATCAATATAGTTTTTGAAAGTTGAAACTTTAGATTTCGGCAAAAAATAATCAACATCCCCAACAAAAGAAAATAAAGTGATAAGACTTAATAAAAAGAACACAATTAATGGGTCGATTTTATTAAACCATTTTTTCATTAATCTTTTTTGAGAGGCGTAAACAAGATAATTAACATGATAAATATGGCACCTACAATTGTTTGTACAACACTACCTACTCCACAACCTAATCCAATTAAACTCATTATTAACAAGGCCACTTTAGATATTACAGGTTCATCCGTTTTATTCGATTTGAATAACAAAATGATTCCTAAACCTAACACTGCAAATGGTAATGAATATTTTACAATTGAAGCTAAAACAGTAATTGAAACGGCTATTAATGCAGAATTACAAATTACAGCTGTTTTAAATTTTTTATTGATCAAAACTTGAGCAATATGTGCTAAAAATCCTGCAACTAATATTTGAAAAATAAATAATGGAATATCTTTTACTGAAAAGCCATTTAAACTGTCTATTAATATGTTTTTTATTAAATTCATTTTTAAAATGCTTGTTTAGTTTTATCTAATAATCTTAATAAATATTGACCGTATTGATTCTTTTTTAAAGGTTCTGCTAATTTTTTTAATTGCTTGTCATCAATATAACCTTTACGATAAGCAATTTCTTCAATACAAGCTACTTTTAAGCCTTGTCTTTGTTCGATTGAAGCCACAAAATTTGACGCTTGAATTAATGATTCGTGAGTTCCAGTATCCAACCAAGCCATTCCTCTCCCTAATAATTCGGTTTTTAAAGTTCCCTCTTTTAAATATAATTTATTTAAATCTGTAATCTCTAATTCTCCTCTTGGTGATGGTTTTAATTGTTTAGCTTTTTCAATCACAGTATTATCATAATAATACAAGCCCGTTACTGCGTAATTTGATTTTGGATTAGTTGGTTTTTCTTCTAAATCAATTACATTTCTGTTTTCATCAAACTCAACAACACCATATCTTTCTGGATCATTAACATAATATCCAAAAATAGTAGCACCACTTTTAATTTCGGCCGAGCGCCTTAGAATTGATGGTAAACCATATCCGTAATAAATGTTATCTCCTAACACTAAACACACAGAATCGTTTCCAATAAAATCTTCTCCTAAAATAAAGGCTTGTGCTAAACCGTCTGGTGAAGGTTGAACTTTATAGGTGATTGAAATACCTAATTGAGAACCGTCTCCAAATAATTCTTCAAACACTAAAATATCTCTTGGCGTTGAAATTAATAATATATCTTTAATTCCTGACAGCATTAAAACTGACAACGGATAATATATCATTGGCTTATCATAGATAGGTAAAATTTGCTTTGACACCGACTTTGTTAATGGGTATAACCTTGTCCCTGACCCTCCTGCTAAAATAATTCCTTTCATGTTGTAATTTTATATAATTTGTTTAACGTGCTAATTGTAGAAATGTTACTTTTTTTGAGGTTTATTTTGATTAGGATTATTTGAAGTATTTGGTTTTGTTATTTCACAAAGTTGAGTTTAGTTTGAATTTTTTTGGTTTGAATTTTTTTGGTTTGAAATCTTGGGTTTATTGAGGCGATTAATCCCTCTCAGTCTCCCTTAAAAGGGAGAGGCTGTGGTTTGAAGTTATGGTTTTGAGGTGTTTGACTTGAAGTTGTAGTTTGAGGTGTTGGGTTTTTGTTTGAAGCTTTGGGTTTATTGAGACGATTAATTCCTCATTTCGACAATGCTCAATGCAACGCTCGTTTTCCCTTATTTCGATAAACTCAATACAAGTTCTGGGAAAGGCTTTGGTTTGATGTAATTGTTTTGAGGTTTTAGCTTTTACTCATTAGGAAAGATTTTATAAATCCATCCAAGTCACCATTTAAGACTGCGTCTGTATTATTATTTACAAAATTTGTTCTATGATCTTTTACACGTCTGTCGTCTAACACATACGAACGGATTTGTGATCCCCACTCAATTTTCTTTTTTCCTGCTTCAATTTCTGTTCTGGCTTCTAATTTTTTATTCATTTCCATTTCATACAATTGAGATTTAAGTAATTGCAATGCTTTTTCTTTGTTTCCTAATTGAGAACGTCCTTCAGAATTTTCAATTACGATACCTGTAGGCTTATGGTGTAACCTCACTGCCGTTTCGACCTTGTTAACATTCTGACCTCCTGCACCTCCAGAACGAAACGTTTCAAATCTGATATCAGCAGGATTAATTTTAATATCAATTGTATCATCTACTAATGGAAATACATAAACAGACACAAAAGAAGTCATTCTTTTACCTTGCGCATTAAACGGACTAATTCTAACCAATCTATGCACTCCATTTTCTCCTTTTAAATAACCATACGCAAAATCACCAGCAATTTCCATTGTAACAGTTTTAATTCCTGCAACATCACCAGCCTGATAATCTAACTCTTTAAGTTTCATACCATTCTTTTCTCCCCACATAATGTACATACGCATCAACATAGATGCCCAATCACAACTTTCAGTCCCCCCTGCACCTGCGGTAATTTGTAGAACAGCACTTAAAACATCTTCTTCAGCAGACAACATGTTTTTAAATTCCACTTCATCTAACTCTTCAATTGAAACACGATATTGTTCATCTATTTCATCTTCATTGGACTCACCCATTTCATGAAACTCCATTAATACTTCTAAATCTTCAACTTTAGTTTTAACACCTAAATATGAATCTACCCAATATTTTTTGTTTCTAATTTTTTTCATCAACTTTTCAGCTTCTTTTGGCTCATTCCAAAAATCAGGATCTTGAGTTCTTAATTCATCCTCTTCTAATTCAACATTTTTCTGTTCAATTTTCAGGTAATCATATAACTCTTTAACTCTAATTCCTACTGCTTTAAGTTGATCTTGTGTTATCATTTAAATTAAATAATGGTTTTGAGTTGTAAAAATAGTCATATTATACAGAATAAACATTGAAAACAACTGTTTAATAAATTATGTATAAGTAATTGCAAAAGTTTTAGCGATATTTTGAAAATAATTTTACTTTTGTGTTTATTGATTAAAAAAATATACAAGATGAATGTACCAGCAGAATTAAAATATACAAAAGACCACGAATGGTTAAAAGTTGATGGAGATGTAGTAACAGTAGGAATTACTGATTTTGCACAAAGCGAGTTAGGCGATATTGTTTATGTTGAAATTGAAACTGAAGGTGAAACTTTAGATAAGGAAGAAGTATTTGGATCTGTAGAAGCTGTTAAAACTGTTTCAGATTTATTTATGCCTGTTTCTGGTGAAATCATTGAATTCAATGAAGAGATAGAAGGAGCACCTGAAGCTGTAAATGAAGATGCTTACGGAAAAGGTTGGATGGTAAAAATCAAAATGACTGACATTTCTGAATTAGAAGGTCTTTTATCTGCTGAAGAATACAAAGCTTTAATTGGTTAAGAAATACACCCGCCATTTACCATGGGTAATTTGGCTACTACTTTTATCAATATTAAGTTTAACACCAGGGGATAGACTTCCCAAAGTTGAATTTAGTTTATTTGAATTAGATAAACTTATACATTTTGTTTTCTATTTTATTTTAGTAGTATTAATGAACATTGGCTTTCAATTAAAAAAAGATGAACCTTTTAACAGATTGATTGTATTGAATGTTATAATTGGGGTTTTGATAGGTTGGAGTATAGAATATCTGCAAGGTAATTACATTACAAACAGATGTTTTGAGTACTCAGACATAACTGCAAATAGTATTGGGACTATAGTAGGAATGTTAATTTATCTAAAGTATCCGATAAATAATTATAAATTTTGGTAAGATTTTTATATCTTTACCTTTAAACTTTACAAGTTATGAATAGTAAAAAATCAAAAAATGCTGACTTAGAAGGCAAAAGAGCTGGTTTTTTTAGCTTAGGGATTGTTATTGCAGCATCTGTTGTTTTAATGGCTTTTACTTTTAGCTCTATTAAATTAGATGCTATTGCTAAAGATGATATTGAAAAAAATAAAATGGATGAAGAAATTCTTGAAGAAATGATTTTCAATGAACCGCCACCGCCACCACCGCCAGCACCTTTAGTTGCTCCACCACCCGTAATTGAGGAAGTGGAAGAAGTGGAAGATGATGTTGAAGTTGAAGTAATTGAAACTGTAGATGAAGATTTAATCGATTTAGATGCTGAACCTGAAGAGGAAGAAGTAATTGTAGCTCAAGTATATGATGTTGTTGCAATTAGCCCTGAATACCCAGGAGGACCAGGAGAGATGGCTACTTTTATCCAAGAGAATTTTGAATACCCAGAAATGGCTAGAGAAATGGGAGAACAAGGAACTATTTGGGTTGAATTTGTTGTGTATTCTGACGGAAAAATTAAAGATGTGAAAATTGTTAAGGGTGTTTCTGAAAGTTTAGACAAAGAAGCAAAAAGAATAGTTAAGAGAATGCCTAGATGGAAACCTGGTGAACAAGCTGGTAAAAAAGTGAACGTACGTTACACTATTCCAATTAAAGCAAGATTAGGTTAGAAAAAACCACATATAATTATTATATTTATCCTCTCAGCAATATTGTTGAGAGGATTTTTTATTTTATGATGTCATTAGAAAACATTTTAGAGCAACAGATAGATATTTCATCTGAAATTATTTTAAAGCTTATCTCTATTATTGATTTAACAAGCTTAAACAATACAGATAATCAAGAGAACATTACAGTATTAGTTAACAAAGCCAATACAGGTTTTAAGAATACATATCCTGCTGCAGTATGTGTATTTTCTAACTTTGGAGAATATGCCAAACAAAACATAAATTCAAATATAAAGGTAGCCATTGTTTCCACCTGTTTTCCATCAGGGCAAACTATTCAAAAAGCTAAGTTTTTAGAAATTGAATGCGTAAACGAAACTAAAATTGATGAAGTTGATATTGTAATTAATAGAGGTGAATTTTTAGCTGGGAACTTTAATTTCATTTCAAATGAAATTAAAGAAATAAAAAAGCGTATACCCAATAAACATTTAAAAGTAATTTTGGAAACAGGAGAATTAGAAACAGAAATTAACATAAGAAAAGCATCTCAATTAGCGATTCATGGAGGGGCAGACTTCATAAAAACCTCTACAGGAAAAATGAGTATTGGTTCAACACCTGAAGCAGTTTATTATATGTGTGATGAGATTTCGAAACACTATGAATTAACTGGTGAAAAAATAGGCTTAAAACCAGCAGGAGGTATTAGAAATTTAGATGAAGCAATGGTAATATACAAAATTGTAAATTCTGTTTTAGGTAAAGATTGGTTAAATTCTAATTTGTTACGAATCGGGGCAAGTTCATTATACGATAATTTAATAACAGAATATAACAGTCGTTTTTAAATTTGGACATTAAAAAATACATACCTACAGTTATTAAAGCTTTGGAAAATGCTTCTGAAAAAATAATGGAAATTTACGCCAAAGATTTTAAAGTAGATTACAAAACAGACAACTCTCCAGTTACTAAAGCTGATATTACATCAAGTTATATTCTAACATCTTATCTAAATCAATTTGATATTCCAATAATTTCAGAAGAAGAAATTAAGCCAAATTTTGAAAAACGGAAAAATGAACCATTAATTTGGTTAGTAGACCCTTTAGATGGAACACGGGAATATATTAAAAAGAATAACCAGTTTTGTATTTGTATTGCTCTAATTAAGAATGGAATACCAATTTTGGGATTTATTGCAAGTCCTACCGAAAAAAAAATATTATTTGGAGGGAAAAGTATTGGTGCATATGAAGTCCCTTTTGGTAGTAAAAACTGTACAGATGAAAAATTCAAATTAGACAAACCCAAACCTAATACTTCAAAAGTATTAGTTCGCTCCAACGCACCTTTAACAGACACGTCTACTGATTTTATTTCAAAATTAGAGAGCCAAGTTGGTGAAATATCTCAAATTAATAAAGGAAGTGCTATTAAGTTTTTTGATTTATTACATGGTAATGCAGACTTTTATATTAGATTAGCACCAACAATGGAATGGGACATAGCTGCTGGACAAGCAATTTATGAAACAATTGGAGGAGAAATACGAAATTACAATACAAAAGAGATTTTAACTTACAATAAAAAGGATTTAAGAAATCCACATTTTTTAGCAAAATTAAACACACAAAAACTCGATTACTAATGAGTAAAAAAATTGCATTAATTACAGGTATTACAGGTCAAGATGGCGCATATTTAGCCGAACTTCTTTTATCTAAAGGATATGAAGTACATGGTGTAAAACGTAGAACTTCTTTATTTAACACAGATAGAATAGACCATTTATATATTGATAAACATGAAGAAAATGTAAACTTCTTTTTACATCACGGAGACTTAACAGACTCGTCTAACTTAATTAGATTAGTACAAGAAATTAAACCTGATGAAATTTATAACTTAGCGGCTATGTCACATGTAGCGGTTTCGTTTGAAATGCCAGAATACACTGCAAATGCGGATGGAATTGGAACCTTAAGATTATTAGAAGCCATTCGTTTATTAAACATGGACAAAACAGTTAAGTTTTACCAAGCTTCAACTTCAGAACTGTATGGTAAGGTAATTGAAACTCCACAAACTGAAACAACTCCTTTTTACCCACGTAGCCCGTATGCTGTTGCAAAATTGTATGCTTTTTGGATTGTAAAAAACTACAGAGAAGCATATGGTATTTATGCGTGTAATGGAATTCTGTTTAATCACGAAAGTCCATTAAGAGGCGAAACTTTTGTAACACGTAAAATTACCAGAGCAGTTGCTAAAATAAAATTAGGTTTACAAACTAAATTATACTTAGGGAATTTAGATGCTAAACGTGATTGGGGACATGCCAAAGATTATGTTGAAGGAATGTGGAGAATGTTACAACAAGATGTGGCTGACGATTTTGTTTTAGCTACAGGAGAAACTCACCCAGTTAAAGAATTTGTTGGTTTGGCCTTTAAAGAAGTTGGAATTAATATTGAATGGCAAGGAGAAGGTGTCAATGAAAAAGGAATAGATTCAGTAACTGGAAAAGTATTAGTTGAAGTAGATGAAAAATATTTTAGACCAACTGAAGTTGAACTGTTATTAGGAGACCCTTCAAAAGCAAAAAAGGAATTAGGATGGGAACGTACTTATTCATTTCAAGAATTAGTTACAGAAATGGTTCAATCTGATTTAGAATTATTTAAAAGAGATCAGTACTTAAAAGCAGGTGGTCACAAAACATTAAACCAACACGAATAATGGAAAAAGATGCTAAGATTTACATTGCAGGTCACAGAGGTATGGTTGGTTCTGCTATTGTTAGACAATTAACAACAAATGGTTTTACAAATTTAGTTTATAGAACATCAAGTGAGTTAGATTTAAGAAATCAAACGGAGGTAACTGCTTTTTTTGACTCTGAAAAACCTGATTTTGTATTTTTAGCAGCTGCTAAAGTTGGAGGTATTCAAGCGAATAATTGCTATAGAGCTGATTTTTTATATGATAATCTAATGATATCAACAAATATCATCCACGCTTCTTTTAAAAACAATATTAAAAAGTTATTATTTTTAGGTTCATCTTGTATTTACCCTAAATTAGCACCACAACCTTTAAAAGAAGAGTATTTATTAAGTGGTTTTTTAGAACCAACAAATGAACCTTATGCTATAGCTAAAATAGCAGGAATTAAGATGTGTGAAACTTATTTTGATCAATACGGATGTAATTTCATTTCAGCAATGCCTACAAATCTATACGGTCCAAATGACAACTACGACTTAAACAACTCTCACGTACTTCCTGCATTAATAAGAAAATTTCACACTGCCAAAATTGAAAATTTATCATCTGTTGAGATATGGGGTACAGGTTCACCCTTACGTGAATTTTTACATGTTGACGATTTAGCTGAAGCGTGTTTATTTTTAATGGAAAACTATTCAGATAAACAATTTGTAAATTTAGGCTCAGGTAAAGAAATATCGATTAAAGATTTAGCTCTATTAGTAAAAAGCATAGTTGGTTTTGAAGGGGAATTAACATTTAATACAGATAAACCAGATGGTACCCCACGAAAATTAATGGATGTGTCTAAATTAGAAAAAGCTGGTTGGAAAGCTTCAATTGAATTAGAAGATGGTATTAGGTCAGTATATAAAAATGTTGTATTTCATTAAAAAAACACCTCTAAATTCAAGAAAATGAAAGCCTCAATTCGCAGAAGATATTGCTCACCAAATCAGATAAAAATTGAGGATATTACTAAACCTATCCCGAAAGACAATGAGGTTTTAATTAAAATTCATTCCACAACAGTGAATAGAACTGATTGTGCGAATCTTACAGCAAAACCTTTTATTATGAGATTTGTTTTAGGGATGATTAAGCCACGAAAAATAATATTAGGAACTGATTTTTCAGGTGAAATAGTAGCATTAGGAAAAAACATCAATTCATTTAAGATTAAAGATAGGGTTTTTGGATTCAATGATACTGGATCAGAATCACAGGCTGAATACATAATAAAAGCAGACAAGGATATATTCCCAATTCCTAAAAACATAAATTTCAAACAAGCTGTAGCAAGCTTAGAGGGAAGTCATTACGCATACTCTTTCATACATAAAGTAAATATTCAATCAGGCCAAAGTATTCTTATCAATGGAGCTACAGGAGGAATAGGCTCCGCTCTTCTACAATTTATCAAACAATACAAAGTAAAAATAACAGCTACTTCTAATACAAAAAATTTAGAACTAATAAAGTCTTTAGGAGCTAATAAAGTTTATGATTATACAAAAGAAAATTTTTTAAACGATAAAGAAAAATATGACTTTATATTTGATACTGTCGGAAAAAGTACTTTCGGCAAATGCAAACCTTTATTAAAAGAAAATGGCATTTATATATCATCAGAATTAGGACCTTACGCTCAAAATATATTTTATGCAATTACAACTTCAATTATAAATAATAAAAAAGTGGTTTTCCCTATACCATATAGTACAGAGAAAACAATACCTTATATTATTGAACTTCTAAAAAAAGAAAAATTTAACCCCATTATAGATAGAGAATACTTATTAAAAGACATAGCTTTGGCATACGAATATGTATTGAGTGGTGAAAAGACAGGAAGTGTAATAATTAACATTTAAAGCCGTAAAAACGCAAAATAAGCCTACATTTAATACACACTGTACCAATTAAAAACTGTTGTATGACAATTATTTATTGTTAAAAATCGGTACTTATACATTTATTATACTACTTAATTCTTTAATGCATAAAACAATTCATTAAATTCTTCCCAGAAAGAATCTAAATTTAAAAAGTTGGTCATTAAAAAATCATGTATTTTAGGCCAATCTTCTTTATTATTGATGTTTACATCTTTTAATTCACAATAAATTCTTGAAATTACTTTTCCATTCCAATGTTCAAAGTCTGAATTATAAATCACATCAGTAGTAAATGTTTCTTTTAATTTATTTTCAACATCTTGAAATTGTAAAAAATAGATTTCTCTAATTCCTTTAGTTACAAATTGCAAATCAATACACATTCTTGCAGACGTTTCATCAGCTTCCATTCTAAAGAATAATCTTTTAATTTGAGTAGGATAACTAAGCCATTCTAAATTACGTCCTTTTGTTTTCCCAGCTTCTTCTAACTTAGTATTTAACTCAGTCCAAAATGCTACCTTAAATTCTTTTTTCTCTTCTTTACTAAACATATCTTAAATATCAAAATTAAAAAAATCAAACAACACCTAATTATTGACAATTGTTTGCTATCTGACTAACAAGTGTCATTTTTATAACACTTAATTGGTGGTAAATTTACAATAAATAATAACAAACAGTATAACTAACACATAAAATTATGGGACAATTAATTGAAATTAATCAAGGTGAAATTATAGTAAAATTCACAACACCAACAAAAGGTAAACTATCTTTTGAAGATTTAGGAATTAAAACTGAAAACTTAGACTTTAAAGGTGGCTTTTTAAGAATTGTTTTTGACATGGAGGGTATTGGTGAACATCATTATTTTGCAATGCCTACAATTGAAGTAAGTTATAAAGAAAACATGACCGAAACACATTGGCAATGTGAGTTTAATGGAGAAACTATTTTAGATAAAACAGACAATCATGGTAATTCTACAGTTATTTTAATGAATAGAAAAAAATTATCAGAATTAGAACATCATCATGAAAATGTATTGATTTTACATGCTGAATTTCCTGAAGGAGTTCACATTGTTGCAGAGAAATCATACATTAACTTTTTTAAATAAATAGTTTTACAGTACTATTAAAAGACATCATCCTAAATATTTAAGGTGGTGTTTTTTTTGTTTTTATATA
>Ga0256824_10000889_pt1 | contig 11543 bp, 9 predicted proteins | sample CV67metaG_FD_191570 | JGI IMG/M metagenome (GOLD analysis project Ga0256824, IMG submission 191570) | Hydrothermal vent microbial communities from East Pacific Rise, Pacific Ocean - CV67 | ecosystem: Environmental > Aquatic > Marine > Hydrothermal vents | place: Pacific Ocean: East Pacific Rise...
CAATCAAAATATCGATAATTATAGGTTGAGAAATACCATTGAAAATAATGGACAATTACAATCCTATTTTAAATTAAATTTTAAATTCAAATATTAACAAAAATAGTTATACTTTCATTATGAAAAATCTCAAAAATGCACTTCTACTTAAACAACTTTATCAACTCAAGCAACTAGGCTACAATTATACATCTGTTAATATTTTTAAAGAAGAAGAACCTGATTTAACACTGCCAAATACTTTGGACTCCTTAGAAAAACAAGCCAAAGAGTGTCACCTTTGTGAGCTTAGTAAAAGTAGGAATAAAGTAGTATTTGGAGAAGGTTCAATAACTGCCAATGTCATGATAGTGGGAGATGCCCCAAGTAACAGTGACGACAGCGCAGGAAAAGTCTTTACAGGACGCTCTGGTGACTTACTGACAAAGATGCTAGAAAATGTATTAGGTCTCACACGTCAAGAAGTTTACATTACAAATGTACTCAAATGTCGTGCGCTAGATACACAGTCACCCTCACCTTCCTTTGCACATACTTGCCACCCTTATTTGCTTAAACAGATAGAACTGATACAGCCTAAAATTATCATTGCTTTTGGTGAGTTGGCATATCAGTATTTAACAGGTGATGACAGTGGACTGTCTGAAGCGAGAGGATCTGTACATGAAAAAGAGGGATATAAAGTGATACCTACATACCATCCAAATTATTTGCTGAGAAATCCATCTGCGAAAAAAGAGGTATTTGAAGATTTGAAAAAAGTGAAAGATTTAATGACATTTTAGTGAGGTTTTTGTAAGCGTAATATCTTATACCCTGTGTATGAAACACAGAGTAAAGAAGAATGAAGACTTAGTGTCCAGCATCCTTACAGCAATTTTGGATTTTTTCTACGATAGACGGATCTTCAAGTGTCGAAGTATCTTGTGTGATCTCTTCACCTTTTGCGATGGCTCTGAGAATTCTTCTCATTACTTTTCCTGATCTTGTTTTAGGAAGGTCTGGGACAAAAATCATACTATCACATATGGCAATAGCACCAATCTCTTTTTTAATGATTTGGTTCACTTCTTTCATCGTTTCAAGCTCATCTGCCACATTGTCATGATTTTCTTTAAGTACAATATAGGCAAAAATTCCTTCACCTTTAAGCTCATGTGGTTTTCCTACTACTGCAACAGCTGCAACATTGTTATGTTTTTTAATGGCAGCTTCAACTTCTGCTGTACCCATACGGTGACCAGAGACGTTGATAACATCATCTGTACGACCTGTAATGGTAATATAACCATCTTCATCATATCGTGCACCGTCACCTGTAAAATAGACGGGCTTCCCATCTTTTTTTACATCACCATAGTATGATTTAATGTAACGTTCTTCATCTCCCCAAACACCACGTATCTGTGAAGGCCAAGGACGTGTAACACACATATAGCCTGTTTCCCCTACTTCTGTTTTTTCACCTGTAGCAGGATCTAATATCTCTGCAATAATTCCTGGTAAAGGAAGTGTTGCACAGGCAGGCTTAATGGGTGTAGCCCCTGGAAGTGGGCTAACCATATGTCCACCTGTTTCTGTTTGCCAGTAGGTATCAACAATAGCACAATTAGAATTACCCACTTCTTCATAATACCATTTCCATGCAGGAGGATCAATAGGTTCACCTACCGTTCCTAATACTTTTAATGAAGAAAGATCATATTTTGAAGGTTCATTTTCACCCATCTTATGTAAAACACGAATAGCTGTAGGAGCCGTATAAAATTGGTTAATTCTATGTTTCTCTACCATTGCCCAAGGACGACCTGCATCAGGGAAAGTAATCACACCTTCAAACATGAGTGTCGTTGCACCCATAGCAAGTGGACCATAAACGATATATGTATGTCCTGTAATCCAACCTACATCAGCGGTACACCAGTAAGTATCATTTTCTTTAACATCAAAGACCCATTCCATAGTCATTTGTGCCCATAAAATATACCCTGCAGAGTTATGTTGTACTCCTTTTGGTTTACCGGTACTTCCTGAAGTATAGAGTAAGAAAAGAGGATCCTCAGAGTCCATCACTTCAGCTTCACATTCTGATGACTTACTCTTAATAAGTTCATTGTATGAGTAGTCACGTCCTGCAACCCAAGTGACATCTTCATTGTTTCTTTCAACAACCAATACTTTTTCAACTGGTGAGTTTTCATTAATAGCTGCATCAACCACGGGTTTAAGCATATAAGGTTTTGTTTTTCTAAAAGCACCATCTGCTGTGATAACTACTTTTGCTTCTGCATCTTCAATACGGTCTTTAAGTGCTTCTGAAGAGAATCCACCAAATACGATAGAGTGTATCGCACCTATACGTGCACATGCAAGCATGGCATAAGCAGCTTCAGGTATCATCGGCATATAAATGACAACTCTATCCCCTTTTTTTACACCAAAATCTTCTTTTAAAAGGTTTGCAAATTTATTGACATTCTTATAAAGATCAAGATACGTAATCGTTTGAACATCTCCTCTGTCCCCTTCAAAGATGATTGCTGCTTTATTTTTACGTGTGTCTAAATGACGGTCAATACATTGTGCAGATACATTGAGTTTACCTCCATCAAACCATTTAACAAAAGGTGCATTACTTTCATCTAAAACATTAGTGAAAGGTTCTATCCAATCTATTTTTTCTTTAGCATAATCACCCCAGAAGCCTTCATAGTCTTCCATAGCTTTATTTTGTAGTGCCCAGTAGGCATCCATACTTGGTATTGCTGCATTCTTTGCAAATTCTGGGTTTGGGTTAAAAATTTGTTTTGACATTTTGTTCCTTTAAATAAAATAATACAATTACAATAATTCTAACATAATTATTGTACAGATTTGGAAAAATTTTAAAGAGATTTTCAAATAGGAGTATTTTACTCTTATTTGTTACATCTTTTTTATTTCTGACATACTCTGTAAATATTTATATGCGTGTTATCATCCCTCATCAACAAGTTATTTTATATATTATGCCATCTCAATATAGCAGTACTATAGCATCATGTATAATTTACATAAAAATTTTATAATAGTTAGGATTAAGTAGAGATAGCATTCTTTGCTTAGCGGTATGCGCCCTTATATTCAGGTATATTTTTTAGTTTTAAGTACATCATGGCTGACATTACAGCATCATTAAGCGCATCATGTTGTCCTAGTTTTGGTAAGTCAAGTTTATTCATGATGGTATCAAACTTCAAATCAACAAACTCATGAGATGATTTTTTCTTATACCGTTTATAGTACATGGTAGAAAGTTCTATACTTTTATTGGGGAGTGTAGTACCAATGAGTGATTGTGTATATCTATTTATCATAGCAATATCAAATTTGATGTAATACCCAATAAGTGTACGGTTACCTATAAAATGTAAGAACTCTTCTATCGCAACTTTAGCTTCAATGCTATCATGTATATCACAAGGTCGTATGTGGTGAATGGTAATGCTTTCCTTGGCTATTTGCTCTATAGGTTTCACAAAACGTTCAAAAGAATGACTTAATTCTATTTTTTGATGATTAAGTTTTACTGCACCTATGGAGAGTATTTCATCTTTTTTAACATTTAATCCTGTGGTCTCACAATCAAATGAAACAAATTCATCTTCATTCACTTCATCAAATAAAAATGAAAAATCACTGTTTATTAATTTTGACTTTTTATAATGATTCTTTATTTTTGTAAACATTAGGAAATATTATCCAGATGAAAATGATGGCTAATAAATTTTTTAAACGTATTGACGATAACAAAACTGTCTTTTAGCATATCTCTTTCTATCTTACCAAAAGAAGAAATATCAATCACATTATCTATATCATACCCCTCTTTTAGTTTTCCTATATGCCCTTGCAGACGTAAACGTGAGAGTAAACCTAACGCTTCTATCAGTTCCGATGCTAACTCTTTTTCTAATACACCCAACTTGTGTAGTGCTTTGATGCGCCCTACGGTGCTGTTTTCGAGTACTGTATTTTCTAAGGCCAGTGCACGTACACCTTGAACGATGGCAAAGATACCACCTTTTTTAATGTCTATACCATTCTCTGTTGTACGAAGAGCAGAGAACATACCTATAGGTGTTTTAAAGTTGAGTGTGGCTTTAGCAAAATACGCCATGAAAACATCTTTTGCTTGAACCATTTTAAAGATTTTATCTTTGAGAGGTGCATATAAGTCACAATCTCCTGCCACACACTTAGCATCAAAGAAGATAGCCAAATCCATGTAATGTTCCATCTGTGTACCTTGTAGCCATATCTCTATCTGCTTTTCATACGCCTCTTGGGTTTTACACCAATAAGGATTACTCACCATAATATTGCCCTCACACCTTGGAAAACCAAAAGAGATAAGTTCTGTGGTAAATTTTTCCATATACGAGGTATAGGCATCCACATCTTCCCCATTGGCAAGGATAAGTGCATTATCTTGATCTGTTTTGATAATCTGTTCATCTCTTCCTTCACTTCCCATCACTAAAAGTGCACACTTCTCTTGTAAGTCTACTGGTACGATGAGGGAGAAGAGCTTTTCATATATTTTCACATTGAGTTCTGCTACCATTTTGGCGATGTAACTTGTTTTGAGACTTTTATTATAGAGTGACTTTATAGTCTTATTGACATCATCACTGGCAGCTCTAAGTTCATCTATTGTTGTAGACTTATTAATTTTCACTGCAACAATATGTGTATGGTTGGCAAAATAACTCAATATATCTGCTTGCTTCAGAAGCCCTACAATCTTACCCTCTTCCATTACCCCCACTCTTTTAATAGAATGCTTCACGATAGTCAATAGCACAGAAAAAAGAAATTCATCTTTTTCTACACAGACAAAAGGAAACTGCGCAATATCTGTAATAGGCTCACTGAGTGCTTTACCTGCGAGTAAAACATCTTTTTTTAAAACTGAATCTGTCACCACACCATAATAAAAGGTATCATCCAGATGCTTCTCTACGATGATAGTGGAGGTGTCTTTTTCTATAGATTTTTCTATAGCCTCTTTAATACTACAGTTTTCGGAAACAATACAAGGTTCATGTATATAAATATCACTTACTTTTGAAAACATAAAAGAGGAGATATCTGAACCATACTCTTTGTTTTTAAGGGTTTGTAGTCTTGTAGAGAGGTTTTGCAAAAAGAAACTTTCAAATTTTTTATTTGAAGTGAGGAGTTCTAAAAAGGTGCTTTTCTTAAGCTCATAACAAATGAGGTCTTCACTGACAATAAACGTACTTTTTGTCTTATGGTAGATAAGTGAATCTGCATCAAAACCATCTTGCTCATGATAAACAAAGGTCAACTCATCGTGATTGTATTCGTTGACTTCACCTTTGATTATAATATAAAAAAACTCAGACATTTTCTCACTTGAGATAAGAAGTGTATCTTTCGGATAATAAGCAATATCCATACTTTTTATCGCTTGGTTTAATTCATAGGGGGTTAATTTGTCAAAAGGATGTATATTGTGTATAAAATTTTCTTGATCATGTAAACTCATTATGGCATCCTTTTATTTTCTAGGGTGAGGCTTACGTAAAGTAAGCCTCTTTGTCTTAATGGTCTATCGCAGCACCAGCACCTGCAGGTACACGGATATTTTCTACAATAGCCTGAATCTCTGGCGGTGGTGGTGGTGTTGCACGTGATACAAAGTATGCAACCACAAAGTGAATTACCATACCAAGTGTACCAATACCTGTTGGTGCAATACCAAAGAGGTAATCTTCTTTTGCACCACCCATAAATACAAAGTATACAATATACAAGAATGTAAATGTAAGTCCGATAGACATACCTGCAATCGCACCTTCTTTGTTCATACGTTTATCAAAAATTCCCAAGATAATCACAGGGAAGAATGAAGCAGCTGCTAAACCAAAGGCAAAGGCAACTACTTGTGCCACAAAGCCTGGAGGGTTTATACCCAGATACCCCGCGACCAATATGGCAACGACGGCCGCACCTCTTGCGAGCAGTAATTCAGATTTTTCAGAAAGTGTTGATTTACCTGTTTCTTTATCTTTCATCAATACCTGACCAAATAAATCATGAGAAATAGATGCAGAGATAACAAGAAGTAACCCAGCTGCTGTTGAAAGTGCCGCTGCAAGTCCCCCTGCTGCCATCAATGCAATCACCCAGTTTGGTAAATGTGCAATTTCAGGGTTGGCTAGTACCATAATATCTCTATCTACATAAATTTCATTGGCTATGCCATTGTTTGCTTTAAGCTCAGCCTCGGTTGGAGCACCTTTGGCATTGGTAGTCAATCTTTGACCACTTGTACCTCTTTTTTCTCCATCAAATGCTGGTTTACCTTTTTTACCATCAAATGCAGCACCTTTGGCATATTGGATTTTACCATCACCATTTCTATCATTCCATGCAAGAAGTCCACCCTCTTCCCATGTTTTAAACCAATGTCCATCATTGATAGAACCATCAGCTTTTTTCTGCTCGCCGTTAACAAAAGCTTTATATTCAACATTTTGCACATTAGAAATAAGGTTGACTCTTGAAAATGCTGCCACCGAAGCAATCGTTGTATACATAAGTGCAATAAATACCAATGCCCAACCTGCTGAAATCCTAGCATCTTTTACTGTTGGAACAGTAAAGAATCTCACGATAACATGTGGAAGACCTGCTGTACCTGCCATAAGTACAACCGTTAACATGAACATGTTAAAGACTGAACCAGGCTCTGTATAGTTATTGAAACCTAAATCATTCACTGCTTGATCAAGTGCATGCATAAGGAAAGTGCCTTCTGGTATGGACCTGACCCCATCGGAGAACTCAAAGGCTGTTTGGGAAAATATACCTAGTTGTGGTAAAAATGTATCTGTTACTTGTAAAGACAAGAAAACAGCGGGAACAGTAAATGCAAAAATCATTACCACATACTGTGCTACTTGTGTATATGTAATCCCTTTCATTCCACCTAAAACAGCGTAGATGAATACAATACCCATACCAAGCATGACGCCAGTATTAACATCTACTTGTAAAAATCTTGAAAATACAATACCTACACCACGCATTTGACCTGCAACATACGTAAATGAGATAAAGATAACAGCAACAACGGCAATCGTACGTGCTAAGTCAGAGTAATATCTGTCTCCCACAAAGTCAGGTACAGTAAATTTACCAAATTTTCTCAAATAAGGTGCCAAAAGCATCGCTAGTAGTACATAACCACCCGTCCACCCCATAAGGTAAGCTCCACCATCAGAACCTTTAAAAGAGATGATTCCTGCTAGGGAGATAAATGATGCTGCTGACATCCAGTCTGCTGCTGTTGCCATACCATTTGCCACAGGGTGTACGCCACCACCAGCAACATAGAACTCTTTCGTAGAACCTGCTCTACTCCATACTGCAATACCGATATATACTGCAAAAGTCACACCTACAAATAGGTAAATTAAACTTTGTAATTCCATTTTATCTCCTATTCATCTACGCCATATTTTTTATCAATCTTGCCCATTTTGTATACATATATAAAAATAAGTATAACAAAAGCATAAATTGAACCTTGTTGTGCAAACCAAAAACCTAGTTTGACACCTGAAATCTCAATGGCATTGAGTTGATTGATAAACAATACTCCTGCCCCTAGAGAAACGATGAACCATACCACCAAAAGTGATAGTATCGTTCTTATGTTCTCTTTCCAATACGCCTGTGCTTTTTCTGCATCCATATTTACATCTCCTTGTTAAAAGTTATAGTTTGCGATAAATCTATATTCATTCCAGTCTAACCCATCTTTAAAGTCAGTTGGAAAGTTTCCTCTAAATCTTAAATTAAGATTTTTAGTTGCTTGATACTTTATATCAAATCCTGCTTCTTTGGAATTTATATCTGAAGCATAAGTAGCTTCAGCACCTACATCAAAAGAAACATAATAGGCAGTTGCTTTAAGATTAAGTCCTGTCATATCATTAAAGTTATATGTTGCAGCAACTTTTGTTGTATCTGTGTTTGCAAAGAACATATGACGTGTTACCATACCTTGTGTAAATGCCGGCATTCCACCCCATGGTGTTATAATACCACCATTCATTGCACCATCACTGTCTCCTGTTTGTGAATATGCCACATATCCACTTAAAGCACCAATACTTGTTCCTGCTTTAACAGCCCAGTAATTACTGTCTACTTTCCCAGCTAAAGCATCGCCTACTTCACTTTCATTAATATATTGCGCTGCAAGTTTTATAGATGAAATTTTATAATCTGCTTGTAAATAGATTGCATTTAAAATATCATGTGCATAGTAGTCCCAAGCTTGAAGTTTAAGATTATCAATACCATTATAAACAACTGCACCCGCTGTAACACCCGCTGTATCTGTTCCTGCACCAAGAGCTATGACACCCATATCTGCAAAATTACCGTTTGTACCTTCTTTATATCCTAAACCATAACCACTTTGTAGTGATAAAGCACCTGCAGCACCATATACATTTCCAAAAGTACCTACCGTTTCTCTTGTTACATGTGCCAAGATAAGTGTTGTATTGTCGATATCAGTATTAGAGAAAACTGCTGCTTCAAAAAGGTTTGGAAGCATTCTTGCATCATCTGCGCCTGCAAGTGGCGTATCAAGTCTCTGACGTCCCACTTTTAGGTTTGTATTACCCATCTTATAGTTTAAATACGCTTCACCTATAAATCCATAATCAGTAAAATTATCTCCAAAAAGTGATGGATCATAGTTTGCCGATGTGTACGGTCCATCATGTATTTTCGCATTCTCTACGGCATAAAATTTTACACCTGCACTTAAGCCGTTCCAATCAGCAGTATCATAACCAATCCATCCACCCAAAGCGAGTGAACTACGGTTATTGTTTAGAATACCCGAATATGTTCTATCTACATAAAAAGCTCTAAGTTGTCCTGAAACTGTACCAAAAGACTCCTCATTTTGTACAGCTTCTACAACAGGTTCAACTGGAACAATATCTCCTCCAGCCATAATCATTGTTGATGCTATAAGTGATAGCAATACTACTTTCTTCATATTTTCCTCCCAAAATTTTTATTACAACTTAGTATGTAATACGAAAATAGCATTAAAATAGCATCATAAGTTTTACTTAAAAATGTGGATTAAATTTTGAGGTGTGTTGCAGATAGTTACATAAAAGTAGTGACTTTAATATGTTTTGTTAATTCTGTAGCCAATCCCTTTTAAACTTTCAAGTAGATCTTCTTTAAGTACTTTTCGTACTCTATGAACTTCAGCTCGCATGGTAGCATTATCTACAAAACCATCATCCCATACATAATGTCGTAACATATCAAAATCTACAATTTTGTTGATATTTGAAGCAAAAAGATGAATGATTTGTGCTTGTTTTGGTGTAAGGGTTTGCTCTTCACTATCAAAGAAGAGTCTCTCTTTTTCTAAATCATAGGTATACATCTTACTCATTTTTACAATACTCTTAGACTCTATATTTGCAATCGTAAGAAGTCTCTCCATATGTAAGCTTAACTCTTTGAGATGAAAAGGTTTTTTCAAATAGTCATAACATCCTAATTCATAGGCTTTAGAAATCTGCTCAATCTCCGTAATAGCAGAAATAAAAATGGTAGGCACATATATTTTTTCTTTTTGAAGCGTATCTAAAAGAGTGAGACCATCTATCGTAGGTGTATTGATATCAAAAATAAAAAGATCATAGCTGTTATCCGCTATCAGATCATAAGCATCTTTGCCATCTTCGCAAACACACACCTCATACCCTGTGTCATTTAAGTACTCAGATATGGCACTTTGTAGCATTAATTCATCTTCTAATAGTAAGACCCTCATCGCGCTCTACCCTTCTTTTTTAAAACTATAGCTAAATATAGTCTTTTCATCACTAGAGTCTACAACAATATTTATATCTTCTTTATGCGCTATACTATAAACAATTTCAAGTCCTAAACCAAAGCCACCACGTACATCATTTTCTCGTTCAAAGGCTTTAAATATACGTTGTGTATCATCTATTTTCGGAGAGTGTGTCATAAACTTTAAAATAATGTGCTTGTCTTCTTCTAGAGTAATCTCAATATCAGTCCCTTTATACGCATATTTAATAGCATTTGAGAGATTATTATCAATAATTCTTTGTAGCTCTTCTGGATTCATAGTAATCCAAATATCTTTTTGAATAATTGAATGTATTTTATGATTATTACCCGAAGCAATTTCATTAAAAAAATCAATTCTATCTTCTAAAAATGTAGAGAACTTTAGATGTTGTTTTGTGTATTCAAAACGGTTTTTCTTTACCATATAACTAAGGTCATCATAAATATTGGCAATAATCTTAGATGCCGCCTCAATCTTTGATAGGTATTTATTTGTTCCTTGTTTCATTTTGAAGAGGTCAATATGTGTCATGATTACAGCAAGTGGCGTATTTATCTCATGAATAGAGTGTTTAATAAAGCTATCTTGTGCCTTAACTAAAGAAGTAGAAAAATCTTTCTCTTTTATAAGTAGTTCATTTTGTTCATGTAAGTCTTTTGTTTTTTCTTCTACCTTTATTTCTAGTGTGGCATTGAGCTCTTTGAGTTTGTATTTACGTAGATGAATTTCCTCAATCATTGTATTAATATATTTTACCATCCCTTTAAACTCTATAAGGGTTACTTGTTTTACATCTATCACTGCATATTGTGAAGCTGCTTTTTGAAAAAATTTTGTAAAAGAATCCAATTCTCTTTTGAGGATATTATTTGAAATAACGATACCCATCATCCCTACTGTAAAAAGTAATGCCAAGAGAAATATCACATCTCTTAGGTACTTGTTAAGTTTCTTTTTTAGTGCTGTACGTTGCTTTTTAATACTTTTTTCTATTTCATCCAGATACACACCTGTACCTATCATCCACTGTAAGGGTTCAAAGGACATGGCATAAGAGATTTTGGGACTCAGCTCTTTTGTGGTTGGTTTGAGCCAAGTATATTCTACAAAGCCTCCCTTTTTATTGCGTGATACATGAATAAGGTCTTCTATTACCCTTACACCATTATTGTCTTCTATATCGTAAAGATTTTTACCTATATTTTGTCTCTGTATAGGGTCTGAAAGTACCGTGCCTTCGAAATCATAGATAAAAATGTAGCCCGTACCATCTTGACGCTCATATAGATGTTCTATAGCATCAAGTATCTCTTTTTTTAAGTCATTTTCACTTTTAGTCGTATGATATTCATCATACATATACTTAATAAATTTCTGAACCCTTTGGGTATCAAAGACTATAGATGCTTTTTGTTTTTTGATATAGTTTTTTTGTAGTGTTGCCGCATTTCTATCAAACTTGTCATATTCACTATAAAAAATCATAGACGTAAATAAAACCACAAAAACAAACATGACTAACATTGTCATGATATGTATACTTGCTATGGTTTTATTTTTCAATATCTTCAGTTGCATAAGTGTATTAGATAACCTCTATCTT
>Ga0256824_10000890_pt1 | contig 11521 bp, 7 predicted proteins | sample CV67metaG_FD_191570 | JGI IMG/M metagenome (GOLD analysis project Ga0256824, IMG submission 191570) | Hydrothermal vent microbial communities from East Pacific Rise, Pacific Ocean - CV67 | ecosystem: Environmental > Aquatic > Marine > Hydrothermal vents | place: Pacific Ocean: East Pacific Rise...
ATTGCTTCACAATACAGAGATAGATACAGAAACTTCTAATGGTTCAACTTTGGATGATGCTGTTTACAATGCAGACGGTGACAGTTATGAAACCAGTGGTGATATGACGGTGGACTTTGGGTTCTATAACCCAGCCTCTTTGGGTGATAAAGTTTGGAGTGATAGTAATGTTAACGGTATTCAAGATACAGATGAAGCACCAATTAAAGGTGTAACTGTTTATCTTCTTGATAAGACTGGTAAACAAAAACTAGATACCAATGGAACAGCCATCTCTACCGAAACCAATGCCACAGGGGAATACCTCTTTACTAATTTGGTGGCAGGAAATTATGCTGTTGAGTTTAACCTAAGTACCCTTCCAAGTGGATATGTTGTGACATTTGAAAACAAAGGTGAAGAGAGACTTGATTCAGATGCCAATAGAACTACAGGAGTCACCAATAGCATCCCTCTTCATAGTGGAGAAAACCATAGAGATTTAGATATGGGAGTTGTTGAACTTGGAACAATTCGAGGAAATGTAAGTTCTGAAAACAAGAGTACTCTAAGTAGCATTGAGGGTGTAACTATTATCCTTCTTGATGCTAAAGGTGCTGAGGTAGCAAGAACACTAACAAACAGTGATGGAAACTATACCTTTGAATCTATCTTCCCTGCTAACTATAGAATTAAAGAGATTCAACCTGACGGATACAATGATGTTCGTGAAAATGAAGGTGGTGGTGAAGCAGATGAGAATGGAACTAAAACAGAAGCCAATGAGATATTTGTGCATGTAAATGCAGGAGAAAATGATATTGACAATAACTTTGTCGAAGCAGTTATTCCTACACCAACATCAACACCTGTAGTGACACCTACGCCTACACAAGTACCTGAAGTTATATCTACACCAATCCCTGTAAATATTACGATTTCAGGAAATATTTATGATGATGGTAACCAAGATGGAAAAGTCAATGGAGAAGCTATCTCTAATGTTAATGATGAACCATTATTTGTGATGCTTCTCGATGATAATGGCGAACTGTTGGCTAAACAGAAAGTTGCTACCGATGGAACATACCTCTTTACAACTACCGATGGAATTCAAGAGTATCAAGACTATTGTCTGGTACTTAGCATAACCGAAGACTCAACCATAGCAACACTTCCAAGTAACTGGAACAACAAAGATGGTGAGAGTGTTGATGAAAATAAAGATGGAAAAGCTTGTTTAGCTGTTGAGACTAAAAATGTAGAAAATATAAACTTTGGAATCAACCAACAGCCAGTAGCCCACAATGTAGAGCGTAATTTAGAAGAGAATCCAGGGGAAGGAACACAGGTAGCTGTAATAGATTTAAATGTTACAGATAAAGAGGATAAAATCCCTACAACTGTGACCATTTTGACACTTCCAAAAGAAGGAGTTCTCTACTACAAAAATGAAAAAATAAAAGTTGAAAAAACTATTAACAACTTTAAAAATGATTTATTGACTGTTAACCCTAAAAATGGTGATATAGTGATTGTCTTTACATATAGCACAACCGATATAACAGGATGGGAATCTGAAGTTGCAAGAGTTCGTATGCCATTCTCAAATGTTGAACCAATTAACGGATTTAATATTCAAGATGATAGTATAGAGGCAAATGCAACAAGTCCAGAGACCAGAATTCCTGTTTTAAGTAATGACCAAGTAAGTGATGGTTCAGAGATTCTTCTTATCAATACTAAAAATGGTGTTATTTTATGGAATGAAGGGACAGCACTTGGTGGATCTAGTACTGAAACAACCAACAGAATTGTTGTTGAAGGTGAAGGTGTTTGGGAAGTTGTTGACAATGAAATCGTCTTTACAGCAGAAGATGGTTTTAATGGCACACCAACCCCTATATATTATGTCGTTTTAGATCAACATGGTAACCAAAGTAATGTGGCTGAAGTGAGTATATTCACTAATTGTTATTGTGAACCTTATGTTGAGTCAGCCAGTAATTCTATAAGTATCTTTGATACAAAATGGATTTTATTACTGCTTGTACTCTCTTCTATTATGGCTCTTTCTCTCCTTCGGAAAGCAAGAGTTTAGATTATTTTGAAGATAAGCACCATGCTTATCTTCATTTGAATGAATAATAATGCTCTTTTAGAAAAGCTATCATTTTTGTAGAAAATCACTTCTTAAAAAAGAGCCAATGATGACGTTATATTGGTATTTGGTCAAAAATTATCATGCTTTTTTAAATAAAAAAAACCCTATATTTACAAACTACACGTGTATACCTAAGATATTAATTAAAAAATATTTTCCCAATTCAAAAGAAAAATTAAATGAGTTTTTGTATAATGTAAATTAAATAAAAATTTAAGGGAAAAATATGTCTGTTGATAAATATTTAGATAAATCAAATTATAATTGGAAAGAGGGTTCTAGAAATTATAAAAATCTACTCTATAAATCTAAATTAAAAATCAATAAATCAAGTGGAGATGAAGTTCTTTTTTTTATTGAAGCTTTTTTAGAAAAGCATGGTTTAGAGATTAGCAAAAAAAATGTTAATACCATTGAAAAAATTTTTCACCATTTAGATATTTCAGATAAAGAATTATTACTTAGTGCCATTGAAAAAGAATTTGAGTTTTCATAGAGAAAAGAGTTAAAAAAACTCTTTTCTCTATTATTTGTGTCAAAAATTAATAATCTTAGAAAAAGTTCTTATTAACATCGCTCGTTTTTTCACATCTTTACGCTCTTTTCCTATTTCCGTTGTGGTTAAAATGGCTCTTCCAAAAACACGCTTTTTTCGGTTATTTAGCCTAGCACCCCAATAGTTGTGTAAAATCATAGGTTCACCTTTTTGCTGACCCACATAAAGGGTAATATGCCCACCCACATAGAGTAAAGAACGGAAAGGTTTTGCTTTTTTTAAAATGATTCTTTTTTTCTTTTTTACTGACATTCTGCGTAGAGAAATCACCCTTTTCCCATCATATCGTTGCTCTTGTGAGTTTCGTCGTAAAAAAATACCAAAAGGTGCAAAAAAATCTCTGGTCATGCTAGAGCAATCACGAGCTGTCATTTTTCCACCCCAACCATAACGCTCACCCACCAACTGATTTGAAATAAAAGCCACATTTGCAGGGGTAAAGGCTATCGGTTTTTTAGCGATTACCCACTTTTTTTTCACCTTCAAAAGTTTTACTGTGGCATAACCATTTTTCCCTTTTGAAGCTATCATGTATTTTTTAGTTTTGGCATCTATGGGAAAAATTGTTCCCAGCTTTACAATGCTTTTAAAACCTTTATCACGTATATACAAATTGTCCCTCACACTTACAGCATAGTTGTTGTTCATAAACTGCTTTTTAAAATACTTAGAAACCAAGGCGATATCACTTATGGGTAACCAACCATAGGCATAAGAACAACGAATATAAGCCCATTTTTTATCTTTTGAATAGTGAGAAACGATTAATGGTGTATTAATATTAATCGAAGAGTTTTGGTTATAATCAAAAGGAAAGCCCTCTCCTGTTCGTTTCGGGTTATAGTAAAAATCTTGTTTACTTGGATAAATTTTTAAATCAGTATGTCGTACTGTAATTGCTGATTTCAGTACCGTTTCATACGCTTTAAAATTAGAATTTCTTCGCTGATAATTGAACCATTTACGAGAAATTCTACTACCATAACGACTATAAATTTTCTGTCGTGCAAAAACAAACTGCCACTTTTTTTTCTTCCATGAAAGCCCTAATCTTTTTCTCTTCCAAGGCTTAAAAAACTTTTTGTTGTAATCTTTGTCATAACGCTTCTGTTCCCACTTAGCCATTGGTTTTACTTGCGATGAAAGAGCTGTCGTATTTTGCTTTATATTTAATGTATCAGCTACATCTTTCGATGGCATTGTATCTAAAAGACTTTTTTCTCGATAACCTGTTGTTAAAATTGCGTCAGAAAAGAGAGGAAGAGTTAAAAAAAAGAGTAGTAAAAGGTGATTTATCGGTATTGTTATGGTGTTTTTCATTTAGAGAATAGTACCCCTATTCCCTATAATATTAGATAAAATTTTTAATTCAATAGATATTTTGAAGCTATAATATATTTTTAAAGCCACATCTCTGTTTAGAGATGTAACTAAAACTAAATTTTTTATTTAATAGTCATACTAAAATTATCATTCGCCAAAACATAAAGACCTTGACCTGCTTTAACTTCTGGATTTGTTCCATCAGCATGAGTCCAAATCTTCCATCCACCATCATAATAGTATACAAATTCAACAGGTTGAGTTCCAAACTTATCATCTAATTTGACAGGAACATTAAATCCAACAAAAGTATAAGCACCATTGGTAAAGTTTACAAAATTATTTCTATTTTCACCTGTAGCTATGGTTTTGCTAATATCACTCTTTCCAACCAACCAGAAACCTTCACCTGTTTTAAGTGTAAGTTCATCGACTACAGTTATATTACAAGGTAGCCCCTCAAGCCAAGCTTTTGCACCTGCATCAGCTGTTGCATATACCAACTTACCATTTTCCATTTTTGCCATAATGGTATCATCAAATCCTGGGACTTTAATATTGTCACATTTTGAGCGTTGCATTGTCCAGTTGGTGGTGTAGTTGAAGGTTTGCGTACATGAAGTTATTAGTTTTCCTGCACCCACCTCATACGCCTTTCCTGCCGACATCCAAAAATGTTGATTCGGACCAAAACCCATACCCTCAACATCAACTCCAGGAGCATTATAATCAGCAATACTATAAGAACTTGTATCTTGAACTTGACCTGTACTATTAAGTTTATAATCAATCACTCTATCAGTAGTCATATCCGATAGATAAAGATGGTCACGAACAATCTCCATACCATCGTGATGCCATCCTCCTAAATCAGGATAACGAAATTGTTTCTCCCACTGATTTGTAGAGTTATTGTATTTATATACATCTCTCCTACCAGTTGCTGTCCACCATTCACCTGTGGTTGTGTTTCGTGCCAATGTTTCTGAAGATAGACCTCCATTACTAAGATTGTTTTCTTCATTGCTCCAATCAAAATCCCAATGTTTTATTTGTCTTGCAGAACCAAAGTAAATTCCTGTTTTATCTACATAAAACTCATCAACACTACCCCAACTAGGAAGAGTATTTGGAGAAGAACTAACAAAAGTAAAAACTCTTTCAGCTGAAGGTTGGTTATTGACATTAGGATGAGCATTTGGATTACCATTGACCTCCACCCTATAGATATATCCTGTTCCGTTATCATTAAAGATAACATACTCAGCCCCTTTTTTCCCTTCAATAAGACCTTTTGTATCTATATATCCCGTAATATCATAGATGCTATGATGATTACCTATATTCCACATTCCATATACATGATAATCCTCTGCCAAAAGATTCTGCCCCAAAGCCACTACTGCTACTGCACTTATTAATATTTTTTTTAACATAATCTCTCTCCTAATCAAATTCTGGTGTTAAAGTTGTAGGGTCAACACAAACAGGTACAGGAGTTATCATAATTTTCACCGTATCAGCGATACTATCAACTGTACCATTATTTACAATAAGCTGTACTAAATAAGTTCCAACCATATCTGCTGTAAAAGTTGGGTTAACTGTAGTTGCATTGTTTAAACTAGCACTACTTTGAGATGGTTTAGATACAAAACTCCAAGTATAAGTCAACGCATTACCAACTGAATTACTACCATCAAGTTGAATATTTATACCACCATTTACCATTTTTAGAGCTTGATTTGCTCCAGCATTGGCAACAGGTAAACTTGCTGATACAACCGTTACTGTTCGTACTATTTCTATAGCATCATTACCTGCTTGATCAGATACATTATATTTAACCGTATAGCTACCTACTTTAGAACTATTAACGTCAGATATTACTTGAATATTTGCTGAAATGTCTCCATCTTTATTATCATTAGCTGTTGCTCCTGCATCAGTGTAAACTGTACCTTTAACAATAGAAACAGGTGTGTTTCCCAATAGGCTAATAACTGGTTTAATGGTGTCTTCGGCAGGAGTCCCATCTGTAACAACAGTAACCACCATAGAGTCTTCACAAGTTTTTCCATCTATATCAGTAACTTTTAAAGTGATTGTATGCTCTCCTGCTTCAGTAAGATCATACCAACGTGTCTTATTAGGACCAATGAATATATCATCTTCCCACCAATTAATACTTACAATATTTTCTGTTGGAATACTAATACTTGCATTAAGGTCTACAGCTCTTACTGAAGGGGTTATATTAAGTGTTTGGTCAAGTCCTGCATTACAAAAAGGGGTATCTACTCCTCCTACCACTGTAACTACCATGGTATCTTCACTGGTAGCTCCTGTTGCATCTGTAACTTTTAAAGTGATGGTATGTTCACCATTCTCTTTAATCACATACCAACGTGCCTCATTAGGACCAATATATTTATCACCTTCAGACCACTTATAACTTGTAATTTCTGCATCAGAACTACTCCCACTACCATCAAGATAGACAGCAGTTACAGAAGGAGTGATGTTTAGTGTTTGATCAGAACCAGCATCTGCTACAAGTGTTGATCCAAAACTTTGGTTAAATAGTAACATCATCATAAATGTTACATAACGTACGAGTTTCATTGTTATTCCTTAGTACAAAAGATTCAAGTAAAAAATACAAAAAGAGTTAGAAGATAAGAAGCTATAATAAAGTCCCCACTAGTTGATTAGATAAAAAAATCTCTTTCATATGAAGGTAGAATAAAACCAAGCACCCATGTCTCTATTTGTATAGTTATTAATGAACTTTTGTTTTTTAATTTATTTATTTTTTATTTTGAAAAAAATTTTATCTATAAATATTTCTTAGAAATTGATATCAAATCTATTTTGAATCAACGATGCTCTGAAATATTCAAAAACACCAATCTCTTTTCAAAAAGCAGTTTAAATCTGCTCTAATAAGCTCCTGATGAATGTATTGTTAGGAACTTATAAGAGAGGTCTATCAAGCAATATTACCAAAGGTCTTAAATCTATTATTGCTAATAAAAAATGCTACCAATTAAACTTTTTAATTAGTTATACTTTACCTATTTATAGTTAGTTTTTTAAATTAAGTAACTGAAAAAGAGTATACAACAAATCTGTTTAATTGTTTATTTCAATTAAATTGTAATAAAAATAATTAAAAATAACTTTAAAATATTAAAAATAAATTTTAAATATTATAAAAATATATTAAGTTTTGTTTGTTGGGTAACATAATTTTAAGAAGATTTGTCTCAGCAACTATCTTACTAGACTTCTTGCAAAACTAGGAGTAGAGACTTTAGTCTCGTTTAATTAACAGGACTGAAGCCCTTGCTCCAATGAGTTTTGCAAGAGATTTACTAATGTTTATTCGTTCTATTCCCCTCAACATGCTGATAAGTCAAATAATAAGGTGCATCAAAATCATCATATTGGTTTTGAAGATAAAGAGCTGTTCCACGGGTAGAATTAAAACGTAAAATAAACGGTTTTTTAGCTTTTTTAAGTGTTATCTCTACATAAGGGTGACGTTCATCAGGATTAAAAGATGAAGAAATCAACCCTTTTCCTTTAAGATGAAAAGTCCATGTTCCAGTTGAATCTATATGTTCAATATAATCATAATAAGCATCTGTATTAGCCACTAAAACATAGCCATGAAAATCAACACTTCCATTGCTCTCTAAAGTAAAACCATAAGCTTCTGTACCCTCTTTAGCGTCTCGTGTGGGAAGCATTTTCCACTTTCCAACCACATCATCCAGAGTTAAATTCCGACTTGTACACTCGCCACCAACCAACCAGTCTTCATGGTCATGACAAGCATCTGAAGCATGAGCTTCTTTATAGTGTTGGCTGGTCATGTATTCATAAATCGGTTTTAAAGCAAAATATCCACTTGGAGCAAAGACCAAAGCAACAATAGCTCCTAAAAATACTGAAATTAGTACCTTTCTACTATTGTCTTTTGAGATGGCATAGAGAAAATATGCAAAAATATAAAATCCAAAAAATCCACTCAACAAAAAAAGAGCCATAAGTAGTGTATATATAACTGACTTACTCTCTGTAAATGAGATTAATAGTATAAAAAATAGAGGAAATAAAAAGAGAAAAAAATGAACAAAGTGTCGAGGAATCGCTTCTCCTAACTTCATCTCATAATAGAGTGAAGTTAGCAGTTTGAATTCATTAAAAACTCTAGGAAGAACCCATGTCAATAGAAACCATATAAATATGATTCCCCCTATAATACCAGCAATCGCCATAATACCTAAAAGAAGTAATCCAGGTCCCATTTTATCACCTTTATTCCGATTATAGCATGATTGTAGTTGGGATGTAAAGAGGGGATAGTAGTTCCATTGAATTAAGCCTGAATTCTGTAGGTTCGATTTTATCGAACGAGCATTAAAGCCCATAAAACAATCCGTTCGATAAAATCGAACCTACAAATTCTGAGCATTAATTTCTTAAGTCATTGGCATTGAGATTAGTCCCCTCCTATCCCTTTCATCTCAAAAAAAGGTAAATTTGGGAACTAAAAAAGCAACCTGCATACGCAGGTTATTACTCTCCTGCTCGGACACAACGAACATAACCGTTATCGCCCTTAAAGTTGTTGACCACATTGCCATCGTAGAAGTACACAACCCACGCATCGACAGCAGTGTAGGCAGTGGTAGTAGCACTCCAATAGTAGTCCGAGCTAGTCAATTCAAAAACACTATTAATACTAGGATTATATTTGCTATTATCTACCAAAGAACTCAGCTCATTGATGTTGGGAAGTCGCCAGTCGCTTTGACCATTGAGTGTTAGGGCTTCACAATATTCTATGGCACTTTGCCATGTTGTATTCTTTATATCTCCACCATTGTCACTATAATCATCTTGCCACTCTAGTTGGGTAACACTGTCTGTTACCACGCCATTTTGCTTGGTAAATTCTGCAAAACTTAGGCTACTAAGCCCTATCAAAATCAAAAGGATTGCTCTCATTTAAAACTCCTATACTGTTCATTAGATTAAAGCTATTTCCATGCTTAACATGCGATGTAAATGAAGCTTGAACAGACAAAAACTTTTTTATCTCTTCGAGACCCATTTTACCCATAAAATAATTTGTTCGATAAAATCGAACCTACAAATTTTGAGCATTGAACTGTAGGGTATCGCTTTAGCCTACCGATTAAACCAAATTTATAAAAAATGAATTTTTTTAATTAAAAAAATTCAATTTGATGGTAGGGTGTTTTCCCATGAAAACACTGTCAAAACCAAATATATCTTATGTTACAATTTCAAATATTAATACATTGTATTCTCATTTGACGGTGTTGTGAGACACAACACCCTACCGACTTCGTCGTATTGAATCAAACTCGTTCATACCCTCTCTTCTCTAAGCTCCAACCCAATGCTATACTTGTAGTATCGCTTTTGGTTTTTAACAATAGTGTCAACATAACAGACCAAATCCAAAGAGGCTTTGAAAATAGGTAGATAGTTCTCTTTCATATTAGCTATCTTAAAAGATTAAAGCAACTTGCATATGCAAGTTACTCTCCTGCTCGGACACAACGAACATAATAGCTATTGTTCTTAAAGTTGCTGTTCACATCGCCATAGTCAAAGTACACAAGCCACGCATCGTAACTAAGGCTGGTATAGGTAGTAGCACTCCAATAGTAGTTAGAGCTAGTATTTATAAAGATACTCTCATCAATGCTAGGGTTACTTTGTCCATAATCAACAATATTATTTAACTCTACTTGTGTAGGCAACCTCCAATCTTCATGTCCACCCATAACCAACTCGTCACAATAAGTGGTCGCTGTATCGCCAGAGGTATCATAACAAGCAGGGTCACTGTTGTTGTTGTCACAGGTATTATAGTTCTCATTGGTAAGCCACTGCTTTTGCACTGAGGCTACTGCACTATCATCTTGCCACATTAAGCCTGTGATGTGGTCGATTACAGTCTCTGTTGTATTGTTTCGCTCATATGATGGAGTGACCCCTTTTTGGTAGAAACCGTCATCTTTTACGCTTCCATCTGCTACCTCATTACCCTCTTCATCGTAGCTTTTGGTTTGACCTGTTTTTTTGACTTTAAATCGGGTAATTGATGGGGAGTCACTTCTGTCGTCGTAGTCGTTTGGAGTAACTACTATATTTGTCCAACTACCACCTGATTCATTTTCTCCTACATAACGGTAAACATCTTCTCCACCATCCCAGTGAAGTTTTGTTGGTTCTACATGGTTTTTGTAAACCATCACTTGGTAGGTTTCATTACTATTAGCAAATGCCTCTCTAACCCCTGACTCATTGGCATCGGTATAACACTTACTTCCAAATGTACCATCAGGAGCAATATGACAATTGAGTCCATTCCATCCACTCTCATCATTTTGAAAGCGTGAAGGGACAATTCTAATTTTTGCATCACTAGGCACAGGAATTGTCACATTTAAATCATCTTTGAAAGTGACACTCCCTGAGATTAAGTCATCAATGAGTATAGAACCTTCCTCTTTTATATTATTATTTTCAGTAATATGTACCACTAACTCATCAACCCCTCTAACTTCATCATTATCAGTTACAATCAATTGCACTGTATGATCCCCCAGAGAGAAATCATTCTTATTCACAATAGAAGTTGTTCCAATCGTCTCATTACCCTCTTTCCACTCATAAGAGACAATATGCCCATTTATATCATAACTCGCCATACCATTGAGGGAGACCATCACCCCTTGCATCACTGTGATGTCAGCTCCTGCTTTCGCAGTAGGCTTACCCATAGAGTCTAATGTTCCCAAATTCATTGCTAAAAATTCTTGGTAAAGAGCCGTTAAATTTGCATCAGCTTTTCCAATAAACTCTAGTAAGTTCATTCCTGAAGGAAGAGGAGATTTCAAAGAAGCATTAATGGCATCTTCTATATCTTTTCCACCATCACTAATATTGATATAAAAACTATTAATATTAATTTTACTTGGGTCTAAAGAGGCAAAAGTTTTCATTAGCTTTTGAATATTGGTCGTTTTATCTGAAACCAAACTCTGCATATTAGGAGAGAAGTTTTGAGTAAGCAGTGTAAGATTCAAGTCATCTATTGACTCATCAACCTCTATATTGACAATCGAAGAGATATCAATAGAGGATATATCACCATTGGGTGACTCATTCATCGCTGTTTTAAGAACCTCCATAAGTAACATAAGCTTTTGAAGTTTTGTTTTATTTTCACCACTACTATTTGCAATATTCAATGCCGAAGCAACAGGGTCAAAATCTTTAACCATCTTTTTAAACTCAGTAACATCTTCACCATTCGCCTCTTTTTCTAAAAGAAGGGTGGTTAAAGGGGAGATAAACGAAGCATCAGAAGGACCTTTCATTGAAAAGTTTAGAACTTTATCTGTTGCATCTAAAACACCATTATTATTTGAGTCAATGGTCGCCCCTTC
>Ga0256824_10000891_pt1 | contig 11521 bp, 9 predicted proteins | sample CV67metaG_FD_191570 | JGI IMG/M metagenome (GOLD analysis project Ga0256824, IMG submission 191570) | Hydrothermal vent microbial communities from East Pacific Rise, Pacific Ocean - CV67 | ecosystem: Environmental > Aquatic > Marine > Hydrothermal vents | place: Pacific Ocean: East Pacific Rise...
AACAATTAGAATTTAGGGCTGTTGTATAAACTAATCTTTGTATTTTATAGAGTGGCAAAGATTGAGGATTAATTACCCTCAACCTCTTACTTAACACTCAACCACTTCAACCTTAACAGATTTAAAGGCAGCAGTTTTTATAAGTTCATCACTTCTATCTCCAAAAACATTATTTATTTTTGATTCAGCATAGTGGAAAGTACAAAATAGAGTTTTTGGTTCAACTTTATCTGTAAACTTTACAGTTAGTGGGTTTGTTTCACCATACTCTGTTTTTAAAATCACTTTTGGTGTTTTAAAATCTTTAGCATCATCTTGATTTACAAGAAGTATATCTTCACTATATCTGTTTACTAAAGTTTCTGTTTGTCTAGTTTGAGCAGAGTTGTTATAGTGGGCTATTGTTCTACCTGTTGTTAAGTGGTATCCTGTTAAAGTTTTGTTTAAAATCTCCTCTACCATACCACGAAGTTTATACTGAGCATAGTGAAACTCCCCTAATCCATCTGGTGTTCTAAAATCTAGTTGATGAAGTCTAGGTGTGTCTTCTGTATAAACTGGCCACTGTAACCCTCTTTTACGGTGTCTTTGAAGTCTTAAGTATGAAGCTCCACTAAATCTTCTGTGAGCCACTTCTCTAACTTCGTCCCAAACATCATTAGAATCTTTGTAGTTAGAATCTCCACCCATTTTGTTGTCCATCATCTTTATAACTTCCCAATCATCTGGTAAATCAGACTTAACAAGAGGTTGAGAAAGGTGAAGTCTTCTCATAGCATTAACATAAACACCTGTTTTTTCATAAGCAGATTTTACACCCACAACAATATCTGCTCTTTTAGCAATATCTGTCATAAACAACTCTTGAACCATTAGTAGTTCAAGGTTATTAAATGCTTTGTCTATTTTGTTTAAATTTGGGTGGATATGTGTTATATCTTCCCCCATATTTAAAACAGCTTTTATCTTGTTTTCAAGCATAGCATCTACTAACTGAGGTGTCATTAAACCAACCTCTTTAGCATCTTGATAATCTGGTTCATAGTAAGGAAGCATACCCATATCACAAGCACCTTGAACATTATTTTGTCCACGAAGAGGCATAAGTCCAGCACCCTGTTTACCAATGTTTCCAGTCATAAGTGCTAAGTGTGTAATTGCCATAACAGCATAAGAACCATCTAAATGTTCAGTGATTCCTAAACCCCAAAAAATCATAGAGTTTTTAAGAGCATACTCTCTAGCAACTTTTGGAATCATCTTAGCTAAGTATTCATAACCTTCTATGTTTTCAAAGTATTTAGGGTCAGTATATTTGTCATCTAAAATACTCTGCTTAAACTCCTTAAACCCTTTTGTTCTGTTTTCTATAAAACTCTCATCATATAACTCTTCATCTATAATAACTCTTGCTATCATATTTAAAACAAGTAGGTTCGCTTCGTGTGGGATAATAGCTTTGTATTTTGAAACTCTATGTAGTTTAATCTCTCTAACATCAAATACGGCAAGGTTGTCGTGTTTTCCTGCCATATTTACGATTCTATTGGCAATTATAGGGTGGGCTTCTGTTGTGTTTGAACCAATAACAATCATAAATTCACAATCGTAAATATCGTTATAAGGATTCGTAGCAGCACCCTCCCCTATGGTAGTTTTCATTCCCTTTAAAGATGGAGCATGACAAACTCTAGCACAGTTATCTACATTTGGACTTTGTAAAGTTTGGCGAGTAAATTTTTGAAATAAAAAGGCACTTTCACAAGATGTTCTTGCCCCACCTATGGAACAAACAGACTTTTTACCATAGTTGGCTTGAATCTCTTTTAACTTCATTGTAGAGGCTGTTGTAGCTGTTTCTAAATCACACTCGTACCAAGTATCGTCAAGTTCAACTAAAGAATCTTTTATACTCTCTTTTATAGTAGGATTCTTAATTAAAAAACTTTTTCTGATTCTTGGTGTTCTTAACCTTTCTTTAGAATCTACAAAATCAAAACCATATTTACCTTTAACACATAGTTTACCTTCAGATACAACACCATCTTTATAGGCAAATATTTTCTCTATCTTGTTGTCAGATACTTCAGCAGCTATATCGCAACCAACTCCACAATATGTACAGACACTTTCGATAGTTTCAAACTCTTTCATTTTGTAAATCCTAAAATTATTTATTGTGGGAGTGTACTATGTTATCTCTTAAATATAATAAAAGTTATTTTAAAAAAAAATAGTTTATGTTGTTTTTTAGGTGGATGGGTTAAGTGGTAATATCTACAACCAAATAAGGGTTGTAGAATCTTTTATTCAGCAGTATCAGAATCGTTTATTTCAGAAGTATCCATAACCATAACACCACTCATACCCATGGCTACTTTTATTTTATCTTCTATCTCTTTTGCTAGTTCAGGTTCATCTTTAAACTTTTGTTTAACATTTTCACGACCTTGACCTAGTTTAGTCTCTTCGTAAGAGAACCAAGCTCCAGCTTTATCTACAATATCAAGCTTAACACCGTAGTCAACAAGTTCACCCTCTTTAGAGATTCCCTCTCCAAACATTATGTCAAACTCTGCTTGACGGAAAGGTGGTGCTACTTTGTTTTTTATAACTTTTGCTTTAACACGGTTACCAATTTGAGATTCACCCTGTTTCAAAGATGCGATTCTTCTAACATCTATACGAACAGAAGCATAAAATTTAAGAGCATTACCACCTGTTGTAGTTTCAGGAGAACCATAACCCATCATCCCAATTTTCATACGAAGTTGATTGATAAAAATAATAGTACAGTTCATTTTACTAAGAACAGATGTAAGTTTTCTAAGTGCTTTTGACATTAAACGAGCTTGAACACCAACTTGTTGGTCTGTCATCTCACCCTCTAGCTCAACTTTTGGTGTTAGAGCAGCAACAGAATCTACAACAACTAAGTCAACTGCCCCACTACGAGCAATAGTCTCAACAATATCAAGAGCTTGTTCACCATAATCTGGTTGAGATACTAAAAGATTGTCAACATCAACACCTAAGTTTTTAGCATAAATAACATCAAGAGCATGTTCAGCATCTATGAAAGCACATACACCACCACTCTTTTGACATTCAGCTGTTATTTGAAGTGCTAGAGTTGTTTTACCTGAAGATTCTGGTCCATAAATCTCTACAACACGACCTTGAGGAACCCCACCAATTCCAAGTGCTAAATCAAGCCCTATAGAGCCTGTACTTATAGACTGAATTGGTTCTATATTTTTATCACCTAAACGCATTAAAGCACCTTTCCCAAATGCTTTATCTATTTGTTTCATTGCTAAGTCTAATGATTTTTGTTTATTTGCGTCCATATTTTCTCTCTTCTTTTAATTTTGGTAATTATATATTAATTTTTAACTATTATAAAAATATATGTCAATTTGTCATAAACTTTTTATAATTTCATCTCTTGAGGGTCTGTTACTATAGGTTTATCTGTTTCACTAATAACTCCATCATCTGTTGTAAGAACTATTTCAACCTCACAGCTTAGATATTCAGATGTGGAGATTGGTTTAAAATTTATATCTTCAAATGCTGATTTTTTAGCATTTCTTACTATATCTTCTAGCAATGTGTATGAAGCAAAATTTGACTTAGAAGAACCTCTTAACTCTTTATCTATATATAGATTTATTTGAGTTTGTATTTTTTGGTTAAGGAGAGGATGTTGTTCTAAAAGAGATTGCTTGTTTATGGTTCTTCGTGCTTCTAACACTTCAGCAATAGAATCTCTAGCTAATTGAAGTAAAATAGAACGGGACATCATTAACTCCTATTTTCTAATTTAGTTTTTTTTATATTTAATATTTTGATGATAATCATAACACTAATAACCTGAATTAATGAGGCTAAAATAAGAGCATAGTAATGTAAAGTATCTATGGAATGAGCATGGTAGGCCAGTGTAGCCATCGCAATCAATAATGTTAAAGGCATAGAGTGAGATAAACCTAGAAGAATAGTGTCAAAAACTCCTAACTCTTTTATAAACACAAAAGAAGCTACGATTCTCATAACAATCATAACAACAGAGATTAAAACTGCTTTGTAGATTAGACCATCCATGTTTAAAGCATATAGGTCAAATGATGTACCAATATGTATGAAAAATATAGGGATTAAGAATCCAAAACCAAAAGAGGCTAATTTTTCTGGTAGTTGATGTTTATGTTCAAAAAATGTTGGGATAAAGATTCCAGCTAAGAAAGCCCCAAAAGCAAGTTCAAGTTTTAAGTAAAACATAGCACCAACAAGTAAAAACAAGATTCCTATACTTAGTCTAATATCTTGTTCTTGGTTGTCTTTTATGGGCATTAAAACAACAGAAACCTTAGGAAACCACCAAAATATAAGTTGAATAGTTTTAAATAAGAAAAACATAAACACTAAAAAAAGTGCTAAAGATAAGATAGTTTGAAAAAACTCAATACCAAAACCTGACAATAATGCTGATGATGTTACAGTTAAAAATACAATACTAACAACCTCGCCAACAGCTCCTGCTGTCATAGAAAGCTCTAGCCAGTTTGTTTTACCATACTCTTTTGACAAGGTTGCTACAAGTCCAACAGAGATAAGAGGTAACAGAACTATAAAAATTTTACCTAAACTAAAATAGAGTGAAAAAGTTATGGAAAAAACATATAATATAGCAAGATAAGCTATAACTTTTTTCATAACCATACTTGGGGTTTTAATTGTATTTTTTAGATTAATCTCTGTTCCAGCAATAAACATTAGATATAAAAAACCTAACTCTGCCATAATCTCAAATAGATGTTCATCATGTAAGAATCCTACATAGCTAAGAACAGAACCTAAAATAATCTCAATAGGTGTAGTTGGTAGTTTTAAAATTTTAGCAAAAAATGGTGAGAATATAATTATTAGAGCGATTGTAATAATTACAGTTGTCTCACCCATCATCTAAACCTTTTTAGCTACTGAAAGATTTAAAGATTTTAACATTTCTAAATCTTTATTCATCTCTCTACCAGCTGTTGTTAAGTAGTTTCCGATAACTATGGAGTTAACACCATTTGTAAAAATTTCAGGTTGTCTGTCACCAAACATAAGTTCTCTACCACCAGCAACCATAATTCTCTGAGCATTTGGAATCATCTCTCTTGTAAGTTTTACAAGTTCCAATGCTTCATTAACATTTAGTGGATTTGGTTGTAATTCTAACGCTTCATTATGATGGTAAAAGTTTATAGGTACAGAAGATGGATTTAGTGAGTTTATAGATTCTAACATTGAGATTCTATCTTCACTAGATTCCCCTAAACCAAAGATTCCACCTGTTAAGAGAACCATACCAGCTTTGTTTACATTTTGGCAAGTCTCATACCTCTCACTCCAAGGGTGAGTTGTACAGATTTGTGGGTAAAAAGATTCTGATGTTTCAAGATTGTGGTTATAAGCTTTAATTCCAGATTCTTTTAAAACTAAAAGTTGTTCAAGTGTAGCAGTTCCATTACAAGCTATAAGTCTAAGTTCAGGGGCAACCTCTATAACAGCTTTTGCTACATCACAAATAAATTTTAGAGTTTTGTCATTTAACCCTTTATCGGCAGTAACAAGGCAAAAACCTAATGCTCCAGCATCTCTAGCACTTATAGCCTCTTTTTGAATCTCTTTAATTGGCTTTTGTTTAAATCTCTCTATATCTGCTTTATAGCGAACACTTTGTGAACAAAACTTACAATCTTCGTTACAAGTTCCACTATTTATGTTACAGATTGAGCATAAAAAAATCTCTTTATTCATTTTCTTTCCTCTAATAAGAATATTAATTTTTTAAACATATTTTCTTCTTTTAATTTACTATATTCTAATGAAGAATATAATGATTTTGTAAAAATTTCTTTTGCATCTTTTTGTTTTATTTCTAAATAGATATATAATAATTCAACAAAATGATGCCCATTTATAATTTTTCTTTTCTCTGTTGGTAAACTTTTTTTTGTATTGTTAATAAATTCATTAAACTCTTTTATGAGTTTTTTATTATATTTTAAATATTTATCTAAATAACTATCTCTATCGAAAATAATTTGATTCGATTTAAAAGTTATATTTTTACTAAAATCTACTTTAGAAAGCTCATTTTTCATCTTCTTTTTTGCATAATTAATCAAAAATAGTTCAACTAAAATATCATTAAATGCTAAAAATTCTTGAGCTTGTTTACTCTCTTTATAATTTAAAAATATTTTATCTAAATTTTCTTCATTATAAAGATACATCTCCATATTTGCATAATCTGTTTCAAGTAAATTAGAGTTTTTTTTATAACTAACTTCTTCTAAAAAATTAAAATCACTATCAATTATACCAATAATGTTTTTTTCTATCAATGTTATTAAAGCTATAATTCTATTTCTATTATTATCTTCTAAATCTAAACTTTGAATTTCATTACTTGGAATTTCAACACTTTTAATCTCAAGAACTACAATATTTTTAATTTTTGCTTGTTTTATAAACAATTGAAAAAGTGATTTATCTGTTGAACCCTCTACATAAACTGTTGGAGCCAATGATGGATTTAATTTATATTTAGTCTTAATCTCTGCGATTGTACTTCTTTGACCTGCTAAATACAATTTAAAACTTTTTAATATTTTCTAATACACAAACATTTTCATCATATTGTGTTAGTAACTCTATGGAATGAGAAGCTAATATAAACTGAATACTACTACCCTCTGAAAAAGAGAGTAAAGCATTAATTAGTTTTCTTTGCCATACAACATTTAGTGATAATTCAGGTTCATCTATAATAAATATACTTGCTTGTTCTCTTGCTGTTATTGTGTTACAAAAAAGAAGAAGTAATTGTTTTTCGCCTGATGAAAGCATAGTAGGAGATAAAATTTCTTTATCGTTAAACATAGAATTTATTTTTAGTCCATCATTGATAGAAAAGCTTAATTTTTTACCTGTGTAAAATTCATTTAATATTGTTACAAAAGTGTTGACAATATTTTTAGTATTTTCAAGTGCATTTAATTTTTTTTCTATTCCATCTATATAAGGATTTAATGTACTTATTATTGTTTCTAATTTATCTTCAGAGATTTTTTTTATAAGTTCAATATATTTATCTAATTTATAATCTAAACTAAGAGAAGAAATCATAAACTCTTTATTTCTAGAGTTTAATTGTTTAAGTTTTATTAAAATATTTTCTTTTTTAATCTTATGGTTTTCATTTTGTATAGCTTGTTTATTATTATCTAGTAAGTTCTCAATAAGATTAAAATAAATTTCTTGAATATCATTTTGTCCTATATGGTTTCCTATTAAAGCTTGAGCTTTAAACCATTTTTCAACTCTTTGAATAGCAATTAATAAAAATGTATTATTAAGTGAAAAATAATCTTTTGTTTTTCCTCTTTGAGAATCTCGTAATATTTCTATAGGAAGATTAGAAATATTAATACTATCTCTATCTTCATCTACAATCATACTCTTATTAGTTTTTATTTTTCTATCATCAGAAAGATAGTGAATTGATAGATTTAAATCTTTTAAAATATTTAAAAAAATTTGAACATTTTTATATCCTTCATTACCATCTCTAACAATATAGTTATCATTTCCAATTATTGTATTACATGTAATATCTATTAGGATATTTGAATTCTTACTTATATATAAATTATAATTACCAATAAAAAATTTTCTATATGCTCTAATAATATAGCCATTTGACAATGTAATAGAGATATTTTTAAATTTAGTATTCGCTAATTCCGTTTTATGACCTTTATTATCCTTACTAGAAAGAAGATTAAAAATCATTTGTAAAATAGTTGTTTTCCCAGCTCCATTTTCTCCATAAAGAATAAGAAGTTTAGATATATTCATAGAATCAAAAGGGATGGAATAAGTATAAATACCAAATAAATCTTCAATATCTATGTGTGTAATATTTAATTGTGTGGTTATTTTACTCATTATTTTTCTCTTTTAAATTCAGATATTTTAGTTTGGTAAGTTAATTCACCATCAGGTTTTGAGTATTGGGTTATTATAAATTTATCATCTTTTGTTTCTAACATCATACACTCTGAAACAGGTTTTTTTCTACCACAAATTTCACCAGAGTTTAAAAATAGGGTGCCGTTGTTAAACTCAGTATGGAAATGGTGAGTATGCCCAAAAATAACCACATCAGCATCTGGTGCCATATAATATGGTAGGTGCATAAGTTTAAATTTTAATCCATCAAGTTTAAAATAAAAAGGTTCTTGAACTAACTCAAAATCTTCGTGGTGTTGAACTAGGTGAGCATCATTGTTACCATAAACAGCGAAGTAATCAAGTGAACAGTTTTTAAGTATTTGAAGAATCTCAACCTCCACAATATCACCAGCATGTATAATAAATTCAGCACCATTCTCTATAAGCATAGCTATCGCTTTTTTAGCTTTCTTAACCTTTTTATGTGTATCTGATATGATTCCTATTTTCATAATAAACCTTTTATGTTATAATTCTAGTTCAAGTATCATTTATACACCGAGGCTGACTACCTCATTGACACCGTAAAAGCCTAGCCATTTTTTTATGGTTAGGCTTTTTTTTTGTGGGTAGTGTTGGGTGGGAGCGTCATATAAAGGTGTTTTATGATACTGAAGATGTTAATCTTTTTGCTAATAATTGGTTACTTAACCAAACTATTTTAGCAAACTAAAGAGGGACTCGTCACCCCTCTTTAACATCTTCCCTTGGTGTACGATTCTTACACTTAACACACTCATAAACCTCTTTGTTTCTGTAAGTTCTAGGTGCTAGTACACCACTACAACCATCCTCTTTACATTTTATAGTTGTTGGTTCAAATTTACTTATAAACTTACAATCTGGGTAGTTTTCACATCCCCAAAAAGCACCACGGCGAGATTGTTTCCATAGAAGTTTACCACCACAATCAGGGCAAGGTACTTCAGAAGTTTTACTCTCACTAGCTATACTTTTAGTATTTTTACAATCAGGATAATCAGAACAAGCTAAAAATTTACCATTTCTACCATTTTTAACTATCATCTCTTTTCCACATTTATCACACTTCTCATCTGATGTTTCAACTTTTACCTCTACAGTATTACCCTCATCGTCAACTTGTTCAGTATATTTACATTTTGGGAAACCACTACAAGCTACAAAGTTACCAAATCTACCACTTCTTAAAAGTAACTCTTCACCACATTTAGGACACATACGACCTAATGGTTTAGCTAATTTTAGTGAAACAATATTTTCTTTACCTTGAGCGATTTGCTCCATAAAAGGTGTATAAAAGTCACTTAAAAGTTCTTGCCAATCAACTTTAGCTTCTGAAACTTCATCAAGTTTCTCCTCCATATTTGCTGTAAAAGATATATCTACTATGTTAGCAAAATGTTTCTCTAAAATTTTAATAACAGTAAAAGCCATCTCAGTAGGAATAATCTGTTTTTTCTCAATACTAACATAAGTACGACCACTTAACGTTGCGATAGTGGGAGCATAAGTTGATGGACGACCAACACCCTCAGATTCTAACTTTTTAATCAGAGATGCTTCAGAGTATCTTGATGGTGGCTCTGTAAAATGTTGCTCAGGTTTTATGGTTTGAATCTCAGCTTTATCACCCTCTTTTAGAGTTGGAAGAAGTTTATCTTTATCTTCTGCTCCAGTTAGAGCATAAAAACCATCAAAAATCAGTTTTCTACCACTAGCACGGTAGATGTTGTTTTCACCCGTAAAAGTAAGTGTTTGTTGTTCAAACATAGCATCATTCATCTGACAAGCCATAAATCTTTCATAGATTAAACGGTAAAGTTTAATCTCATCAGCTTTTAAAAAGCTTTGTGCTTGTTCTGGAGTAAAATGAAGCATAGTTGGGCGAATAGCTTCGTGAGCCTCTTGAGCTCCTTTTGATTTTTTAGTATAAACTTTAGGCTCTTTTGGTAGGTATTTAGCACCAAATCTAGTGCCTATTATCTCACGAACAGCCTCAACAGCTTCATTAGCAAGGTTTAGGGAATCTGTTCTCATATAAGTTATAACACCAGAAGTACCGTCAGGAGTTTTTACACCCTCATAAAGTGCTTGTGCTACCATCATAGTTTTTTTAGGTGTAAAACCTAGTTTAGATGAAGCAGTTTGTTGCAAGGTTGATGTCATAAATGGTGGTGGAGTGGCACTTTTTCTCTGTTTTGTTTCAAGTTTAGAGATTGTGAATGTATCAGCTTTTACACTCTCAAAGATAGTGTTTGCCATCTCTTTATTTTCAATGGAAAGTTTTGAAAGTTTTTTACCATCGTGTGATATAAGTGAAGCATCAATATTTGTTTTAAAAATAGTGTCGATAGACCAATACTCAACAGGTACAAATGCTTGAATCTCTCTTTCTCTATCTACTACAAGTTTTAGTGTAGATGACTGAACACGACCACCTGAAAGCCCTTTTTGAATCTTAGATGCTAACAAAGGTGAAAGTTTATACCCAACAATTCTATCAAGTAAACGACGAGCTTGTTGAGCATTTACCATATCCATATCTATTTTTCTAGCAGATTCTAAGGCATGTTTTATAGCAGTTTTTGTAATCTCGTGAAAAACAATTCTAGGAAGTTCAGTAGGGTCTTTTTTTATAGCATGAGCTATATGCCACCCAATAGCCTCACCCTCGCGGTCCTCATCGGTTGCGATATAGATAGTATCAGCTTTTTTTGCTAACTCTTTTATCTGTTTTACTGTTGGAGCATTCTCTTTAGCAACAGAGTAAGTTGGTACAAGATGATTAGTTTCTTCATCTACTTTGATTCCAAATCGTGATTTTGGTAAATCTCGGATGTGACCTTTAGAGGCGATAACCTCATACCCTTTACCTAAAAAGTTTTTTATAGTCCTAGCTTTAGCAGGTGATTCGACAATAATTAAGTCCAAAATTGCTCCCCATATATAGTATAGTAGTTTTTAGTGAGCGAAGTGTAGCAAAAAAAGATTAAATAGTGAAAATTAAAGGAAATACTCAATTTATTAAAGTTATTATTTGATGTGACGATTATATAAGTATCAGCAAGGAAGCTGAGAACAAAAATTAAGAAGGGCGAAAGGCTCTTACCCTAAAAGGATTTATTATGGGATTTAGAATTAATACAAATGTGTCGGCAATGAACGCACATAGAAATGCAACAATGAATAATGTTGGTCTTGACAAAAGTTTACAAGCTTTAAGTTCAGGGTTAAGAATTAATACAGCAGCAGATGATGCTTCTGGTATGGCAATTGCAAATCAACTAAAATCACAAGCGAATGGTTTGGGTCAAGCGATTAACAATGCTAATGATGGTATTGGGATTGCTCAAACAGCAGATGGTGCTTTAGATGAGTATGAAAACATTGTTAATACAGTAAGAACTAAATCAATTCAAGCTGCGTCTGATGGGCAAAATGCTGATTCAAGACAAGCTATTCAAAA
>Ga0256824_10000892_pt1 | contig 11517 bp, 13 predicted proteins | sample CV67metaG_FD_191570 | JGI IMG/M metagenome (GOLD analysis project Ga0256824, IMG submission 191570) | Hydrothermal vent microbial communities from East Pacific Rise, Pacific Ocean - CV67 | ecosystem: Environmental > Aquatic > Marine > Hydrothermal vents | place: Pacific Ocean: East Pacific Rise...
TGTTCCCATAGTCTCATAAAGACCATACCAGAGTTCTGAGAGAGAACCGGCTCTGTAAACAGCTACACCTGAACCAGCCTTACCAGGATTGGGAGTACATCCACCATCACAGTATATGGTTACATCACCATCTACTGTTACTTGAGTCTCTGGATGAGAGTCTATTTCTACTAAAGGACTTTTAAGCTCTTGTCTAAACTTTTGAAGTGCTTTATAGTTTTTAATAATCGTCTCACGAGCCTTTTTTGTACTAATGTTTGCAAGCAATACAAAGAGTTCAGCTCTAGCATCTGACAGCTCTTTATTAAGTGAAAGTTCTCTAAATTGAGATTTCATTTCCTCTTTTATATCAAGTAAAATAAGCTGTTGTTCATTTATTTCACCATCTTTGTTAAGCCCTAAATCGAGTAAAGCTGTCGTAACTATCTGCATATAATTTCCTTCGTAGCATTGTAGCGATTTTTATATAATCCAGTTAGTGACTTTTGCTTTTGCATAGATATTTTCTTCTTTATCTTTAACGAATACATCAAAAATAAGTCTTCTTTTTTTATGCTCTATGAGTATCGCTTTAATATAGATATATTCTAAGTCCATAGTGATAGGCTTAAGAAGTTTAGACTCCATAGTTCTAGTTACATTTTTTGGTGCTACTAATATACTAAGAGGACCAACAGTATTGTCCATCGCACCCATTATCATACCGCCCTGCATAGTTCCATAAGGATTTAGCCATATATTTAAGATAGGGATTTTGACAAGTAAAGATTTTTCTATCTTATCATAGAGCAAAATTTCACACTGCATTATCTCAAAACTTGGAGGAGGAAGGATAAACTCCTGCATCTTTTCTCCAAGAACTTCACTAAAGAGAGTTTCTAAATCTAGGAGTGTACTCTCATCTCTCATCAATTGCCTTTAGCTCAAAATTTTTATTGTGTCTAACTATAGCACAAGATAACTATAAGCCATATACATAAAACCTTAGTGATTTTTTAGAAGAGGAAGTGTTTCTAAAAGTTCTTCACAATACTTCCACTGGGTTAAAGTCTCTCTCCAGAGGGGATTGATTGCGTTTACTCCAAAGTAAGCACCTAGTACCATACCTATGGCAATAGCACGAGAAGCATTATCTCCTCCAACCATTGCATTTGCTGCTAGTGCTGCGTTTAGTCCATCTTCTTCATTCATATACTTAAGTATAAAGTAGACAGAACCAGGAAGTGTCCCTTGTGTAGGAGAAGCTTTTCCTACTTTGATAGGCTCACTTCTTCCAACATCCCAAAGTTTTGCCATAGAAGTAAGTGCTAAGTCATCACAAAACTGCTCTTGTGAGAGTTGTGAGTTAGTATCACTTGCTTCTTGGTACTTGGCTATAGCTTGTGCCACTTTTCCCTCTATAAATCCACCCATTTTAACAGCTACCATTTCTATGGCATCACTAGGACTCTCCCCATTGATGACTCTATGAGTAACTCTCGCAAAAAACTCTCCACCAGAAAGAGCATCTACATCACGATGTGTAAACATAGCTTTACGAGATACTTCGGCTAAGGTCTCTTCATCATCATAGTAAGCATGAGCTGCAACATGGCGAATAGCAGTAGCATTTGAGATACCACCAAGACTTTGTACTGCTACACCTTGTTTGACTTGAGAGTAAGTCTCTTTTGTCATTGTACATACCCACGAACCCCAACCGTTTTCTAGTCTATTCATCCAGTGAGGGAGAAGTGAGGCAACATCAAAGGCTCTTGGAGGATTAGAAGTAGCTGAGAGATGTTCTAAAATAACTACATTATAATCACCATAGTCAGTAGTCCCACCAGCAGTTTTACCAGGATGATAGTTTCTCTCACCCCAGCCAATACCGTGAGTCTGACCACCCATCATCTCTCCTGGAGACATAAACTTCTCTATTGGTTTGTTACCATAAGCCTTATATATTTTATGAGCATCGTATTCGTAGTGTGAGCCAAGACAGAGGGCATCACCAACTAAGGCACCAAAAAACGCACCTTTTATAGCTTCTTGTTTTGTAATTTTTGACATAATCTCTCTTTTTTTAACTATTGTATCCAAGCTAAATTTAGCTTATAATAGAAAAAGTACAGCTTCATATTATTTAAAATTACTCTAAGTCTTTAAGGATTGTATATCCTGTTTTTGTAAAACCATTATTCTCATAAAACCGATGAGCATCTTCTCTTACAAAATTTGATGAAAGAACTATACTTTTACACATACATGTTTTTGCATAGTCTTCTAAAAAATCTATCATCATTTTTCCATAATTATTTGAACGAAATTTTGATGCAGTAACAAGATCAAAAACATATAAATGCCTTTTATTGTAAAGATTTGTCTGAACAGCAACTCCTGCGAAGGTAGTTAAAACACCTTTTTCAAGGATTCCAAACATTTTATAATCCATATGTCTCATATCGTACACTAAGTCTTCAAACTCTTCATAACTAAGGGTAGTACGGAGTTCTTTCAAGACTTCATATATTTCAAATAACTCTTTTAAATTCATTTCTCTTATTTGCATATATCATTGTAACCAAGATTTTATTATACTTTGGATATAATCGCGAAAAATATAATATAGGCAATTACAATGGTAACAGTACAAAATCTAATTATGCGTTATGGAAATAGAGTTCTATTTCAAGATATAAATCTCAAACTTGACCGTCACAAGCGATATGGTCTTATCGGTGCAAATGGTGCGGGTAAAACAACTTTTCTTAATATCCTTTCTGGAAAAATAAGTGAATACGAGGGTGATGTAGTAATCCCTAAGGCAAACAAAGTTGGTGTTCTAGGTCAAAATCAATTTGCATTTGAAGATTTTACTATCGCTGATGCTGTTCTTTTTGGTAACAAACGTCTTTATGATGCTATCAAAGAGAAAGAAGAACTTTATGCTACTGGTGATTTTGAAGATGATGCTGTAAACAACCGTTTAGCTGATCTTGAAGTTATCTCAGTTGAAGAAGACCCAACTTATGAGTACGATGTAAATATCGGTAAAATCTTAGAAAATGTTGGTATTCCAGCTGAGCAACATCAAGAGCTTATGAGTACACTTGATAGTGCTGATAAATTCAAAGTTTTACTTGCACAAGTTTTATACCCTAAACCAGATGTACTGTTTCTTGATGAGCCTACCAACAATCAAGATATAGAAACGATTACATGGTTAGAAAATCAGCTTAAACGTCATGAGGGTACACTTGTAGTTATCTCTCACGATAGACACTTCCTAAACGCAGTAGTTACCAACATCTTAGATGTTGATTACCAAAGAATTCGTGAGTTTACTGGTACTTATGACGACTGGTATATTGCTGCAAATATTATGGCAAAACAGCTTGAACTAGACTCTGCAAAGCAACAAAAAGAAAAAGAAGAACTAGAAGCTTTTGTTCGACGTTTCTCTGCAAATGCTTCAAAAGCTAAACAAGCAACATCTCGTCAAAGAAAACTTGATAAAATGGAATTTGAAGATATCAAACCATCTTCTCGCCGTGATCCAAGTATTGTTTTCAAAGCAAAACGCCAAATGGGTGATGAAGCACTTGATCTTAAAAACATCTCTCACTCTTATGGTGATAATGAGGTTCTTAAAGATGTAACACTCAAATTTGAGCCAGGTGAAAAAGTAGCACTTATCGGTGGAAATGGTGTTGGTAAATCAACTCTATGTAAAATCATGATGGAAGAGATGAAACCAACATCTGGAGAAATTGTATGGGGTGCTACTATTGAGAACTCATACTTCCCACAAGATACTGCTGATATCATCGAGGGTGACGGTACACTTTATGACTGGTTACGTGCTTATGATCCTAAACGTGAAATTGCTGAAATTCGTAACTGTCTTGGACGTATGCTCTTTAATGGAGAACAACAAGAAAAAGGTGTAGTAAGCATCTCAGGTGGTGAGAAACACCGTATGATGCTTTCTAAAATGATGCTTGAGGGTGGAAACTTTTTAGTTCTTGATGAGCCATCAAACCACCTTGACCTTGAGGCTATTGTTGCACTTGGAGAGGGTCTTTTAGAGTTTAAAGGAAATGTTCTTTGTGTCTCACACGATAGAGAGTTACTTGACGCATTTGCTTCTCGTATCATCGAGATTCAAGCTGATGGTTCACTTATCGACTTCAAAGGTTCTTATGAAGAGTTCGCAGAACAGAGAGCTGCTGGAAAGATATAGATAAAAGGAAAGAATTATGGCAAAGTATAAACATTTTTTAGGTCTTGGTATAGCTGGAAACTTCGCACTTCACCTAGCTCAGGCTGGTGAACTTGAAGAGTTCAAAAATATTATTACGAACGATGAAGCTGCACCAAAAGGAATGTTTCCATTTTTCTTACCAAAACCTTCAAACCCTGTAGACCAAGCTAACTTAAAAGCAAAAGATATACTCTGCACATATCCTCTCTCCTCAGACACTATTAAACTTCCAAAAGAAGATGTAAATGTACAAGCTGAACCAGAGGTTGGACTTGTTTGTGATCTTGAGTATACAGCAGGAAAACTCTCCAAAATCACTCCTACTTACTTCGGAGCTTACAACGACTGCTCCATTAGAGTTGCAGGAGCTGACAAAATAAGCGATAAGAAAAACTGGGGTGAAGCTTCAAAAGGTTTCTCAAACGCACTCATTAAAATTGATAAGTTTGAAGAGGGTGGAGTAATGGACAGTTACTCTATCTGCTCTTTTCTTCGCCGTGATGGTAAGATAGAAGCTTATGGAGAAGATGTTGAGTTAAGTGGTTATAGCTATTTTTATGAAAAGCTTACAGACTGGATGCTCAACCAACTCATCACTCAAGAAGATTTTGGTCCTCTTGAACCTATTGAGTCCTATATAGAAGCTTGTGGTAATCCTAAAGAAGCACTTATAAGCATCGGTGCTACTAGATACACTCCTTATGGTGAAACTACCTTCTTAAACGCAGGAGACGAGATTTTAATCGCTCTATATGATAGAAACTCTTACTCTCTTGAAGATGTAGTTAAAAACCTTACAGACAAACACTATACACTTCCAAATATGAGTGTTTTAGCTCAAAAAGTACACTAATGAAAACAGGTATCTATGAACACTACAAGGGCAATCGTTATGAGGTCATAGACACAGCTAGACATAGTGAAACCGAAGAGCTTTTAGTTCTTTACAGACCTATGTATGGAGAAGAATCCCTATGGGTACGACCCTTTAGTATGTTTTTTGAGAACATTGAAATAGATGGAGAGTTTAAACCTCGTTTTTTATATGTAGGTGATGAAAATGAGTAGAGGAAAAAAGCTCGATATTTTTATTGGTGCTGAGATTGATGATAGCTGGGCACAAGTTCAAACCCCTCGTAAAACAAAAATATCTACAGAAATCCTAGAACCACAAAAACATTTTTTACACTTCAAAAAAGAGAAAAGAAAAGGTAAAACAGTTACTCTTGTTGGAGAGTTTTATCTCTCAAAAGAGGATGCACTAGCACTTCTTAAAGTCCTCAAAAAGAAGCTTGGTTGTGGAGGAAGTTATAAAGAAAACTTTATGGAATTTCAAGGTGAACCAAAAGATAAACTTCGAGAATTTTTACTTAAAGAAAATTTTAAATTTAAACAAAAACATTTATAAGCTTATAAAGAGCTAGCATTAGATGTGATTACATACCTGTCACGTCCACTATCTTTTGCCTTATAAAGCATCTCATCTGCACGAGAGAGCAGAACACTATCATCTAGTGTCTCATCCGCTATACAAGATACAATTCCAATCGATATACTTAGATACTCCCCAACTAAAGAGCCAGTATGTTCTATCTTTTGTGCTTTAATAGCATGTGTGATATTTCCAGCCATATCAGCACTATTTGATTCGTCTGTATCACTTAAAAGGATTCCAAACTCTTCTCCACCAAGTCTAAAAACATAATCACTTGGACGATGAAGAGACTCTTTTAAAACCTTCGCTACACTACGAAGTGCCTTGTCTCCTTCTAGGTGCCCATAGGTATCGTTATACTGCTTGAAGTAGTCTATGTCGAGCATCATAAAGGTTATATAGGACTTTGATCGTCTTGCACGCTTGAGTTCTCTCTCATATACAAGGTTAAAGTATCTTCTATTATGTAGGTTAGTTAAACTATCTGTATAAGAAGCACTCTCAAGTTTTTTGTTGAGTTTTTTAAGTTTTTTACCTGCTATTTCTAACTTTGAATGATCATCCTGAATACTTCTAAAAACATACAAAGATATCCCAAGAACAAGAATAATGATAATAACAAGAAAAGAGACTAACTGCAAAAGTGCTTTTTCATAAATAATTAAAAACTTTTTTCTCTCATACTGGGCAACAGTAATCTCATAGTTTACAAGTTTTTGAATGACACTATGAATAGTAGAAATTTTTTTCTCTAGTGTTCCCATAGAGATTAATCTTAAGTCAGCACCCTCTTTTATGAGCTTATGAAGTTTTAAAAAGTATCTATTAGTTGCTTTGATTTCTAAACGTGCGTACTCTACATACTCTAGTTCATCACTATTTTTATAATGACTCTCATAATTTTTCCACTTTTTATTTATACTAAGAAGTGATGCTTCTATCTTTGAGATTGTCTCATCGGGGCTCACTTCTAGTCTATGTGCCTTATGAACAATATCATCTAAACCATTGTTGTATGTGTGAAGGATTTCGTTTAACTCAACGACAGGGACAAGCGAACCAAAATATAGGGAATCCATATTTTTTTTCATAGAGTTTATATGCATAGAGCCTGTGATTCCAACGGAAATAAGTCCCAAAGTTATCAGTAAAAAAAGAAAAAAAAGCTTACTTCTTAGCTTCAACGCTTCTACAAATTGCATACTACTCCCTTTATTATATTTCTAATAGCATTTTTTGTGCCATTTATTAAGTTTTTATGATAAAATTTCTCTCATTATTAAAAGGATAATTATGGAAGCAAAACCTATAGTAACAGATAAGTATTTTACACAAAGTGAGATTCAAAAACATTTAGAAAATGTAGAGTATATAATTATGGCAGCCCCTGCACCAACAAAATTTGCAGATACGCCTATTCACTTTAGTATCTTTTTAAATACTTCTGAGAATCTTCCTCAAGATGTAAAAAATGCAATTTTAGATAAGTTTTGTGATGAAAATAAGATTTTAAATCCTATTGAAGTGATGAGTCAGATTATGCCTGTAGGTTTTTCTTTAAGTGCTCAAGATACTGCAATGCCACTCTTACTTGTAAAACAAGAAGACCAGATGAGTATTGCACATGCACCTATGCATGTGATGGATTTTTTAGCAGATTCTCCTAACTTTTTTGAAGCTAGAACACACAATCTAACTGGATGGACTTACTCTTATAACTAAGAGTTAAGAGCTTCTATATCGACTATCTCTTTGAGTATATCTTTAGAGAGGTTTTCGTAGCCATTTTGTGTCACTAAGATGTCATCTTCTATTCGTATACCAATCCCACGATATTTTTTTGGAACAGTTTTATCATTTTTATCTATATAAATACCCGGTTCTATAGTCATAACCATTCCAGCCATAAGAGGAATCTCATCTCCCTTTTTATCTTTATATGGGGATTCATCATGAACATCTAGTCCCATCCAGTGCCCTATTCCATGTGGATAGTATTTTTTATGAGCTTGTTTTTTAAGTAGCTTTGTAAGCTTACCTTTTAAAATACCTAAACGCAGCATACCCTCACAAAGAAGTTTCTCAGACTCCTTTTGTAAATCTGTTCTTAAAATATCAGGTTTTATCATCTGTATTATTTTCTTCTCAACATCCAAAACCATCTCATATAAGTCTCTTTGTGCCTCACTAAACGCAGCACTCGTAGGTATAGTCCTTGTAATATCACTTGAGTAGTACTCATACTCACAACCAGCATCTATAAGGATTAATTCACCCTCTTTGAGCTTCTTATCATTAGAAATATAGTGTAGAGTATTGGCTGCGTTTGCACATGCAACTATGCTTGTATAGGCATCACTATAGGAGCCATTAGATTTAAAAGTATGTTCTATGTCTGCTTGAAGTTCAAACTCATATAGCCCTTTTTTATTTAGGCTCATAGCTCTATGATGTGCTTCTTTAGTTATTTTTAGTGCTTGTTGTATTAACTCTATCTCTGCGTTTGACTTGATTAAACGCAGCATTCCTAAGGGATAAGCTATATTTTTAAAAGAGAGATACGAACTACTCATCTCTTGGAGTTTAACTACTCTCTCATCTTTAACTCTAAAATCATAGTAGAGATTTTTACTGCGTTTTATCATCTCAAGGAGTTTATCTTCATACTCATCACTTGTATAGACAGCATCAAAACTAAACTTCTCTTTTGCCTTTTTCTGACCTAATCTTTTTCCCGTCCAAAGCTCAAGAGTCTTATCTTTTTTCTGTACAAAAAGATAAGACTCACATTTTTTCTTCTCTTTATAAATGACTATAAAAGAGTTGTCTTCTTTAAACCCACTGAGATAATAAAAATTACTATCTTGTCTATAGGGATACTCTGTGTCATTTGAGCGTTGTTTAGCTTTAGCACTAAAAATAACACTCAGAGAGTTTGGTTTTAACTTTTTTCCAAAGGCATCTCTTCTCTTTTTATACTCAGCTTCTTGTATCATTTGCACTCTTCACTTAACCATTTATTACTCTGTGCTAAAAGCTCTTTTAGTGCTGCGTTTAAAGCTTCTACACCACCTTTAGCGTCTGAACTCTTCGTCTCTTTTTTGACTATAAAACGCTCAGAGGAGACAACTTCGCCTGATTTACTCTCAACTAAACTCATAACAATCGCAACTCTTACATAGGAGTTTTTTTCATCTTCACTAAAGTACTGCATAAAGTCTTCAACACTACTTTCTAGCATATAGTTACTTCTACTACGAGTTTTATAGCTTAGAACACTAGAGAAAAGCTCTGAAGAACGTACACTTTTGAGTATCTCAGAGGTAAGTGCTCTTGATGGACTCAGTGCCCATTGGGACTCGCTATAGTCATTTTGGATATAGCTTCCATGCGCATACTTCATCTTCTTTGACATAAGAGAACTTGAGCTAAAAACTTGAGATACTCTTAGTGACTTATCTGAACAACTCTTCTGTGTGAAAACAGTTTCACTCTCTCCAGCATCTATTCTGTACTCAGAGATATGAGGTACATTAACTGTACATCCTGTAAATATAACCATCATAATCAGTAGTAAATTTCTCATATCATTACTCTCCTGGTGCTTTTTTTATCTCTTCTTTTTTATACAGTATATCAGAAGGACTGTTTTCATACTGTTGTAAAACATCTTCAAACTTTACCATCAACTCTTGCATCTCTAAAAAAGTAGCATTCATTGTAGGAACTATCTCAGAACTAATCTCTTTGACATTAAACTCTCCACTGGATACAGCTCTTTTTATCTCAGTCATAGAGGACTTTATGCCTTTATAGCTTGTCATTATAGAAGAAAACGAACCTGAAATATCATCTTGCCATTTCTCACTTTTCACTATAAAGCTATCAATATCGGGCATAACATTATCTAGTTTTGCACTAAACGAATCCATATTTTTTGCACTATTTTGAAGATGCTTAATAGTTTTAGCATCTAAAAGAGCATCCATTTTTTCCATAACACTTGCTGATTTTTGTAGTAGTAGTGTCATCTCTTTTTGGTTCTCTTCACCTAGTAGCTCTTCTGTTCTACCAAGTGTCGAGGTTAGCTTACTCGATACATTACTCAATGATTTCTCAAAATTATTAAAAAATGATGGAATAGTTTTTATGATAGGATAAGTCTCATCACCAATAACTCTCAGGTCCTGAGCAATTTCTAAACTCTTCATTGAGTTCATTAAGTTTATATAAGTTAGTCCCGTTATACCCTGAGCAGTAAGCTGTGCAACTGTAGTTGTTTTGATAGGACTCAAGTTTTTAATACTAATCGTCACATCTACTTGTTCCGGGTTTTGAGGGTTTATTCGCATAGATGAAACTTTTCCTATACTTATTCCCTTGTATTTAACAGGAGCATCAATATTTAAACCTAAAACAGATTCATCAAAGTAAATAGTATATTTTTTTGTTTGAGCTTCTACTGTTGGTTTAAGCATCCAGTAGGTAAACGCCACAATCAGTATCATCCCAACTAAAACTAAAAATCCTACAAAACCATAATTTACTTTATTGTTCATAATCTATCCTATTTTCTAAAAAATGTTTGTATAAAATCACTCTTTGCCGAAGTTACGTCTGCTATTGTACCCTCAAATGCTATCTTTTTTTCATCTATTATAGCAACTCTATCTAAAGTGTCATAAATAGATTGTAAATCATGTGAAACCATAACAATACTCAATCCAAGGAGTGAACGAAGATTTAAGATTAGCTCATCAAATTCACGTGCCGAAATCGGGTCGAGTCCACTGGTGGGTTCATCCAAAAAAAGCAGCTTCGGATCCATAGCCAAAGCACGAGCTAGACCCGCTTTTTTCTTCATTCCTCCACTTATTTGAGAAGGAAAAAGGTTTGCATCACTACTTTTAAGACCAACAAGATTTATCTTAAATTTGACTATTTCATCTATCATATTCTCAGATAAATCAGTATACTCAACTAAAGGAAGTGCGATATTTTCTCTGATACTCAAAGATGAAAAGAGAGCACCTGCTTGAAACAAAACACCCCACTCTCTTCTTAGTTCTTGTGCACTATTCTCACCGATAGTCTGTAGATTTTTACCTAAAATCTCTATATGCCCAGAGTTTACTTTTTGAAGTAACACCATCTCCCTAAGCAGTGTAGTTTTTCCACATCCGCTGGGACCAAGAAGTCCATAAATCTCACCCTCTTTTATATCAAGATTTAAGCCATTATGAACTACTTTATCAGCAAAAATCGTTTTAACGTCTCTTACTTTAATTATACTCATTTTATATGCCTAGGTTAGTAAAGATTATAGAAAATATAGCGTCACACACTATCACTGCAAAAATAGCCTCAACAACACTCTTAGTAGTGTTAATCCCAATACTTTGAGTATCATCTTTTACAACTAAGCCACGATAAATTCCAATACTAGCTATCAAAAATGCAAAGAATGGTCCCTTTGCAATCCCTATAAAGAAGTGTTTTGCGGCAACTACTTCACTAAAACGATTTAAAAATAGTTCTGTAGTAATATCTAGGTCAATATTTGAGACAATCATGCCCCCTAATATACCCATAATATCTGCAACAAATATCAGTATTGGCATAGCTATCATAAGTGCAATTATACGAGGGAGTACCAAAAATTTAAAAGGATCAAATCCCATAGTGCCCATTGCATCTAACTCTTGAGTTATTTTCATAGCTCCTATCTGTGCAGTAAACGCAGAGCCACTTCGCCCTGCTATGACTATGGCAGTTATAAGAGGTGCTAACTCTCGTAATATAGAGATGCCAAGCATATCAACTATAAATATATTTG
>Ga0256824_10000893_pt1 | contig 11511 bp, 6 predicted proteins | sample CV67metaG_FD_191570 | JGI IMG/M metagenome (GOLD analysis project Ga0256824, IMG submission 191570) | Hydrothermal vent microbial communities from East Pacific Rise, Pacific Ocean - CV67 | ecosystem: Environmental > Aquatic > Marine > Hydrothermal vents | place: Pacific Ocean: East Pacific Rise...
AAACCTAAAGATTCAGTAGTTTCTATATCAAAATTAACTGGTAACCCTATTCCGAAATCTTCAACCACCAATTCAATATTTAAATCAACTTTCTTAATAGAAATGTATACTTTACCATCTTCATTTTGGCCATATGCATATTTTAAAGCATTTGTTATTAATTCATTTAAAATAAGACCACATGGTATAGCTTGATCCAATGAAAGATCAATATTATCAATATTTCTTTCAATTTTAATTTTAGTTCCTATTTGATAAGAGTAGGCTAAATTAGATAATAAATTTTCAATGTATTCTTTAAAATTTATAGATGAAAAATTATTTGTTTGATATAAACTTTCATGAATAAAAGACATTGATCTAATTCTATTTTGGCTTTCATTTATTATTTCTAATGTTTTTTCATCTTCAATATAAGAGGACTGTAAGTTTAAAATAGAATTAATAATTTGTAAATTATTTTTTACTCTATGATGAACTTCTTTTAATAAAATTTCTTTTTCATGTAAAGAATTTTTTAGGTTATTTTCATTTTCAACCTCTAAAGTTCTTTCTCTTACAACCACAATAGCTTCCTCATTATTAATTTTGGAATATCTATTTTCAAAATATAATATTTTTTCTCCAAAATTATGAGAAAATTGATGAGATATAACTTTTTCAGAATCTATAGATTCATTAATAAAATTAATTACTTGTTTACAAAAATTAGGTTCGTCTTTAAAAACATCTGTTAAATTTTTATCAACTATAATACCATCTTTAGGAGTAAATTTGGTTAATAATTCTGATTGATGTTCGGTATGTGATGTATAAGATAAAATAATACCATCTTTACTCACATTAAATATTAAATCAGGAATAGCATTTAAGACTGCTTTTACATTTTTCTCACTATTTTCAATTATAATATTTTTATTTATTTGTTCGGTTATATCAGTACCTAAACACATAATATTTTGAATTTTACCATCAGGTAAAACAACTGGTGTTAAGTGAATATCAGCCCAATAATTTTCTCCATTTTTACTTGATATTCTAATAATAAAGTTTGATTTTTCACCCTTTAAAACAGTATTAAAATGTTCAAAAATTATTTTAAAATAATCAGTATCAATTGCATGTTCAATTTGATTTAAAAATTTAACACCTGATTTTAACTTAATATCAATCTTATCAAAAAATTGAAAAATTCCTTTATTAAGGGATACTAGTTCCAAATTTTCATTTAAATTCCAAATAAAAATATCAGATTCATTTTCGAATAAGGATTCAATAACTGATGATTGGTTAGTTATAATATTTTGAATTTCATTAATTTCAGATAAATCTCTTGATATACCCATAAACCCTGTTATATCACCCTTTTCATTAGTAATTGTTGTAGCTGATAAATAAGATTTAAAATTCTTTCCATCTTTAGTTATATTTTCTACTTCACCAATAAATTTATTACTATCTCTTATTTTTTCTTGAACATTTGAATGTATATCACTAGATTTAACTATTAATTCTAATTTTTGACCTATCAATTCTTCTTTTCTATATCCAAATTTAGATGTAGCAGCTTTATTAACAAGCGTAATAATATTATTAGTATCAGAAGCTATAATCATATCTAAGGAACTATCAAATAAGCTTTCAGTAAAGTTTCTATTCTCAATTAATAGTTTTTGAGTTACTTTATGATGTTGAATTTCCTTTTCTAATATATTATTATTCTCTTCAGCTAATTCTATTCGTAATTTTTGCTCATTAAATTCATGTTCAATTGTGACATTTATTAATAACAATAAATTAGATTTTTTGGTATTATAATTTACTTTAACCACTTGTAAAGAATAATTTTCTTTTAAACCTAAAGCAGAATTTTCTAAAACTAATTGTGTATAAGATTGAATTGGATTATCGGCTTCAATAAATAATTTTTCAATAACAAACCTATGTTGTTTATCAAATATATTTTTTAATTCATTAGATGAACTATTTAAATAATTTTTACTTAAAATTTTAGCATTTTTATTTACAAATACCAATTCATTATTTGAATTAAAAATAAATAATGATCCTGGAAAATTTTCTACTATATTCTCAAATGAATTTTGAGATTCCATTAATTTTATTTGATTTTTCTTTAATTCCTCAGTTGTTTGATGTAATTCAGTTACATCAATTAAAGTTCCTGTAATATAAACTACATTTTCTTCTTCATAAAGAAAAGCATTATTACTGGTAATTATTTGTGAATTATCAATTTTCTTTAAAACAATAATATGATTACTTAATGATTTATGTTCTTTTAATTGACTTATATAATTAGTTCTATCTTCATTATTAAAATAAAAATCATTAATATTTTTTAATTTTAATTCTTCAACAGTATCAAATCCAAGCATTTTTGAAAATGCAATATTAGCATCAATTATATCACCATTTTCTGTAATTTTATATATTCCTGCTAAACTTTTTTCAAATAATTGTCTATGTTTTCTTTCTGAATTAACTAATAATATTTGATTTTTTTTATGTTCTGTTACATCAGTTACTATACCAAAATGTACAATAGAATCTTTTTCTTTTTTAGGAAAAATAGTTTCCTCAACCCATTTAACCTTATTATTAATAATTAATCTGTATTCTAATTTTTGAACTTTAAAAGTACTTGATGCTTTTCTAATTTTTTGCTGAACATACTTCAGATCATCTGGATGAATCAAAAATTTAATTCTATTACTTTTAATTTTTATAATAATTTCATCTATTTCATTTTCTAATATATCTGTAACTCTTGAAGATACAAATCTAAGTTGAATATCCTTATTGGTATAATAAACAATGGTATAAATAAATGAATTTATATTATCTAATATTTTAGTAATATTCTCTTTAGTTTCAAGTAATTGTTTTTTATTTTCTTTTCTTTCTTTAATAAATTTTAATTGAATAATTATAACATCAATATCAAAAAATGTAGATAATTTTATATTAAATTCTTTAGGTATATATTTATTATTAGTTAAATCAAAATCAGTTTCAAATTGTAATTCATTATTATTTTTTTTTAATAAATTAAAGTTTTTGTTAAGTAGTTTTATATCTTGTTTATCATTAAAAATAGTAAAAAAGTTTTGCGATATTCTATTATTATCTGCAACGTAATTTTGAGCCAATGTATTTAATTCTATAATATCATAATTAGTTTTTTTAATGACAAAAATTAACGATTGAGAATCAGAAAATATATTTTTATATGATGAATTTGATAATTTTAATAACTTAATTAAGTTCGCTCTCCAAAAATTAAATGCTACAATAAAAACTCCAGAAATTATAAAGTAATGTAAATTAAGTAATCTATTATCATTTATAAAATTAATTACAACCAATATAACTATTGATAAACCAAAAAATACAATACTACTTTTTGGTTTTATTAAACCAACACCAGTAATTGAAATTGCTAAAATTAAACTTATTAATTGACTAATATCCTGTTCAAAAAAATACCATAAAAATTCTAAACAAACTATATTAATTAAAAATATTGCCTGAATATTATAAAAATTTTGTTTTATAACATTACTATTTTTAACCACTTGTAAAAGACTTAAACCAATTAAAATAAATAGAGTAATTATCAATTGGTAATTAACAAGTTTAATAACTCCAAAATAATGATTTATCAATTGAAAACTAAGAATAGGAATAATAAACCAACCTATTTTTACATAAGATGATAGTAAACCTTCATTACTTGATTTAATTTGTTTTAGGTAATTATTCATTACTAAATTACTTTAATTTTTTTTCCATTGATTACTATTAATTCACCTCTTTTATATTTTAAATACTCTAATAATTCACCATCTTTATTATATTTTTTCCATGTTCCATTTTTTTCACCAGCTAAATATTTACCTTTTAATTTTTTTACTCCATTTTCAAAATAATAAATATGCTTTCCCTTAGGTTGACCTTCATCAAATTCTCCACTAAAAGCAAGTCTTCCATTTTTATAATAATAGTTCCAAATATTAGTTTTAAAGCCAACTGTAAAATCACCAATTTCTTTATAATCTCCAACATGATAAAACCAAGAGCCTTCTTTTAAACCATTATAAAACTCTCCCTTAGTAATTTCATTACCTTGTAAATCATATTCAATTTGAGAACCCTCTAATATACCTTTACGGTAATATTCAATTCGTTTTAAGGTTCCATTATTATAATACCATTTCCATTCACCTGTTGGAATTTGATTTTTATAGTTTCCTATTTGTTGTTTCTTTCCATTTTCATAATAATACGTCCATGCACCATTTTTTGATCCTTTTTCATAATGACCTTCAGATTGTATTTTACCTGATGGATAATTATATTTCCATTTTCCATCATAGGTACCATTATTTAATATTAATCCCTCTGCAATAATTGTATCATTTTTATATATAAAACCATTAATTACTTTACCTGATTTATCATATTCACGATACATTCCTTGTTTCATATTATTATAAAAACCACCTACTAATTTTTCATCATATGAATTTGGATAATATTCTTTGTATAATTTTATTAATTCAATATCTTGATTTCCATTAATTGAATCAGCAGAATAATTTTTAATAGATTCAATTTTACCTTTTAATGTATATTCTTTGCTTAAGCCTTTTTTAATACCATTAACAAAATTATATTCTGATTTTAAGGTTCCATTACTGTAATATTCTTTCCAATACCCTGTTTTTAAGTCATTTGAATTAAATCTATTTAATTCTTGTTTTGATTTTAAAAATCCGTCATCATAAACAAACTCGGTTATCACCATACCATTTTCATCAAATTCAAATGCTTCACCTATTTTTTTACCATCATTGAAATTAGTGGTACTTTTAATTTTACCTGATTGATAATATTCAATTTGTTCATTCTGAATAATATTATCAATATAAAATACTTCTTTAATTACATTCCCAAGCGTATCAAAAAAAATCGCGCAACCATTTTTTTTATCTTCAAAAAAATCAATTGAATTTTTAATTAAACCTTCAGAGTTATAAAAATTCCAAATACTATCTGAAAGACCTAGTGATTTTTTACCTTGTGAAATTAATATACCATCTTCAGAATAAGATTTCCAAATACGGTGAGGTAATCCATTTTTAAAATTTCCTTTACTTGCTATTTTTCCATTAGAATGATAAAACTCATTGTATCCATTTGGATTTATTTCTTGAGCTGAAATTTGACCAGAAAAAGCAAAAAATAGAAATATGTATATAATATATAATGAATAAACTTTTTTTCTAAAAGAAAGATTTATTATTATTATTAGGGCTGTTGATATGTGTAAAAGTTTAGTGATATAATTTGTTTTTTATAAATGTAACATTTTTTCAATAGGTAATTAACAATTTAAATAGTTAAATTCTCTTGATTTTCAGTTGTTAAGTGTAGTTATTAACAATTGTGTTATTATATGTTGTGTGTACAAAAATAATTAAAAGTGTGGTAATTTTTGGTTAAAAACTCAGTCTAAAAAAGTTTACTTATTAACACCATTTATTTAAAAATTATTTTCATACAAAATTATATTTTAAAATTCCTATATAAAGTTATCCTTTTTATCTACTATTGTTTAACAGGTTATACACAGTTTAATTAACAAAATTAGTAGTTTTAATTACAGTTGTAATAGACTTAAATTAAGTTGTTTATATTAATTGTTAATAAACTTATTAATAATTGTTAACAGTACATATTCCCATTAAAAATAGATAATTTATCTTTGTAAAAACAACATATTATGAAAACTATTATTCCAATTGGATGCGATCATGCTGGTTATGATTTAAAACTTAAAGTTATTGAATTATTATCATCTAAAGGATATGAAATGAAAGATTTTGGATGTCATTCTACAGATAGTATTGATTATCCTGATTATGGTCATCCTGTAGCAGAATATGTTACAGAACATAATTGTAAAGGAATTGTAATTTGTGGGTCTGGAAACGGTATTAATATGACAGTAAATAAACATCAAGCAGTTAGATCGGCTTTATGTTGGACAAATGAAATAGCTGAATTTTCACGTTTACATAATGATGCTAATATTTTAGCATTACCTGCTCGTTTTGTAACTGAAGCATTAGCATTGGAAATGGTTGAAACATTTTTTACTACTGAATTTGAAGGAGGAAGGCATCAAAATAGAGTGAATAAAATAGGTTGTGGTATCTAAATTTTTGGTTTTATGAATTTAAATAAACTATTAGTTATTGATATTGAAACAACTGGTTTTAATCATAAAACTGATTGTATTTTAGAATTAGGTATAGTAGAACTAGACTTAAATACTGGAGATATTACTGAATTATTAAATCTTCAATTAAAAGAAACTCATTTATCAGCTAAACATCATAATTCTTGGATTTTTGAAAATGGATTTATGTCACATGATGATGTTAGAACTGCTAATCCTTTGAATAATCACTTTGATGAAATACAAGGAATATTTGATAAGTATTTAGGAAGAATTTGTGCGTGGAATAGAGCTTTTGATGTTGATTTTTTAAAGAGTAGAGGATTTAATTTAGGTAAATCAATTAAAGATCCTATGAAAGAAAGTGCAGAATTTTTTAATTTACCCCATAAAAGTGGCGGTTTTGGAAAATGGCCATCTGCACAAGAAGCTTGGAATGTATTATTTCCTACTACCGAAAAAATTGAATTACATAGAGGATTAGATGATGCTAAAATGGAAGCTAAAATAATTTTTGAATTGATTAATAAAGGAGTTTATAAAGTGTAATACTTTTATGTAAAATAGATATACAGGTGGTTAAAAATAAGTTTCTTAGTCTGCTTTATTTTTAACATACACACCTAACTCTTCTTTAGTATTATTTATAAAAAAAGCCGTTGAGAAAAATTCCCAACGGCTTAATATTTTCAAAAATCAGTATATTTCTAAAATTTGATTTTTGTATTAATTTTAATCTAATGACCCAATCATTTTTTTAGGATCAACCCAATTGTCATATTCTTCAGCGGGTACATACCCTAAACGAACTGCTTCTTCTCTTAAAGTTGTTCCGTTTTTATGAGCAGTATTTGCAATTTCTGCCGCCTTATAGTAACCAATTTTAGTATTTAAAGCAGTCACTAACATTAACGAATTATTTAATAACTCTTCAATTCTTTCGTTATTTGGTTCAATACCTTCTGCACAGTTATCGTTGAATGACACACAAGAATCACCAATTAATTCAGCTGACTGTAACAAGTTAGCTGCCATCATTGGTTTAAATACATTTAATTCAAAATGTCCTTGCATTCCACCAACAGTTATTGCCACATCATTACCCATAACCTGAGCACATACCATAGTAATGGCTTCAGCTTGTGTAGGATTTACTTTTCCAGGCATAATAGACGAACCTGGTTCGTTAGCAGGAATAGTAATTTCACCAATACCTGATCGTGGACCAGAAGCCATCATTCTAATATCGTGTGTAATTTTATTTAACGATACTGCAATTTGTTTTAAGGCACCATGTGTTTCTACAATGGCATCATGAGCCGCTAAAGCTTCAAATTTATTTTCAGCAGTAATAAAAGGTAAACCAGTAAATTTAGCAATGTATTTAGCTACTAAAACATCATATCCTTTAGGTGTATTTAAGCCAGTACCAACAGCAGTTCCACCTAAAGCTAATTCGCTTAAGTGTGCTAATGTATTCTCTAATGCTTTTAAACCATGATTTAATTGAGAAGTATATCCGCTAAATTCTTGACCTAAAGTTAAAGGAGTAGCATCCATAAGGTGTGTTCTACCAATTTTAACAACATCTTTAAACGCTTCAGATTTTGCTTTAAATGTATCTCTTAATTTTTCAATTCCTGGAATTGTTTTTTCAATAATCATTTTGTAACACGCTATGTGCATTCCAGTAGGAAATGTATCATTTGACGATTGTGATTTATTTACATCATCATTAGGTGTTAATGTTTTTTCTCCTTCTCCAATTTTATGACCAGCTAAAACGTGAGCTCTATGAGCAATTACCTCATTTACGTTCATGTTAGATTGTGTACCAGAACCAGTTTGCCAAATTACTAAAGGAAATTGATCGTTGTGCTTATTGTCTAAAATTTCATCACAAACTGCTGCAATGGCATCTCTTTTTTCTTGCGGTAAAACACCTAATTCACAATTAGTATAGGCAGCTGCTTTTTTTAAATAAGCAAAACCGTGAACAATTTCTAAAGGCATACTTGCAGCAGGTCCAATTTTAAAATTGTTTCTTGAACGCTCAGTTTGAGGTCCCCAATATTTGTCAGAAGGGACTTTAATTTCCCCAATTGTATCTTTTTCAATTCTATATTCCATGATTCTGTAAAATTTTGTATTACAAAAATAACAATACTTTTTACTTTTTGAATTGATATTTATCATTTACTCTAAAAACAGATATCATTCTTTAATTACAGATAAAAAAATGAAGTTTATGCTTAATTTTTATACTAAATGGATGAAAAATAAAATTTTTTAAGTGGACACTTGGCTGTTTTACTTAAAATTTATTATATTTACCAAAAAAATTACAATTATGGCAGTTTCATTAGGTATAGCATTATTTTTAGTAATAGGATTAATGGCATTTTGGTGTTTAACTTTTGTATTAGGTTTCGCAGTACCCTATTGGATGACAATTGGAGTTGTTGAAATGTTAAGACCAAAAAGATTATCAGATAAGAAATAATATCTTTTAAATAAGAGTACACTATATTTAATGAGCTAAACATCTGTTTAGCTCTTTTTTTGTGATAAATTTTAATAACTGCTAGCATCACAATTTTCAAAATCAGTATTGTCAATACCACAAGTGGATATTCTTTTTTTGAAGTAATTGTTAAAGTTATTTTGTTTAATAGTGTTAACTTTTCTGATTAACTCTAAACTAAGTTTGATATCTGTTATCCCTTCTATTGGATTAAAATTAATTAGGTAACTAGGTAAGTAAAAGGTATCTAAAATTGTAGCTCCGTATGTTGTAAATTGGTTTTTAGCAGTGGCCAACATATCTAAATGGTCGGTAGTAAACAATAATAGTATTGATGTGTTCTTAAATACATTTATATTAGTTGTCCTAAAATCATTAATTGTATTAAGGTCAGCATAGTTTTCCAAAACAATAATTAAAAATTTCACATTCTTAAGCTTAGATATAACTGGATTGGTTACATTTTTAAATTCAACTAAATTAATAACCTCAGAATGCTTATTTTCAAATAATGAAATAGTATAGTTTACTAATTTTAGTGTATTGCTATTTGCTAGCCCAATTAGTTTCATAAAAAGTAAAAGTTTTCATATAGTTTCAATTTGGTATTTACAGAAATTAGTTGATTTAATTGTATTGTAACACCGTTTTTTGTTATTAAAAATTCACCATCTTTTTTTGTGTACACATCAATAATGATAGATTCAGTTTTTACTTCAGTATTACGGTGTAGAAAAGGAATAGGTACTAATTTATTAAATGTTGCCAATTTAAATCATTCTATTTTTAGTAGAACTCAGGTTATAAAGTAAATTTACCACTAAAATTTCAATTATCGATTCTCATTCTTAAAGATTATAACTAATTTGAATTTACAAGACAATTTGTTTAGCTTGGTAAATCTAATATTGGTGTTTTTAAAATAACTTTAGTACCCTCAGCCAAATCAATATATTGAATTGAAAAATCAGAGCCATATCTTTTTTTCATCCAATGAATTCTATCAACCGTTATTTTAATACCATGTGAAATACCTTGATGTGTTTTACCAATTTTTTTTGCTTTTTCACGACCAACTCCATTATCAGTTATGGTCCAAATAATATGGTTATCTCCTGGTTGAATATGAATAGTTAATTTTTTTTCACCATGTGTTTTATGATATAAGCCATGAATTAAAGCATTCTCAATAAAGGGTTGAACTAGCATAGGCGGGGTAAATACAAAGTCTTCTACTTCATCTTGGTTATATACAAATTCATAACTAAATTGTGAACCTTGTTTATCTGTGTTTAAGGTAATATATGCTTTTAAAAAGTCAATTTCTTCTTCAAGTGAAATAACATCCTTTCTAGAGTGGTCTAAAGTTTTACGTAGTAAGTCTGAAAAAAGAATTAAATAATCTTTTGCAAATTCAATATCGCCAACCGAAATACTGGCCTCAATAGTAGTTAGTGCATTGTACAAAAAATGTGGATTCATTTGTTGCAATAACAATTTTTCCATTGAGGTAGCATAAGTTATTGAATTAAGTATCTCTGTGTTTTTTTCTTCTACAATCTTTTTTTGATACTCAAGTATAATATTATTTTTATGCTTTAATCTATTACTTCTATATAATATAATAACTAGACTTAATAAAAGAAGTATACCTAATAATGAAAGAATTAAAATTAATTTATTTTGTCTTGTTAGATTAGTGTTAAGAGTATTTAGGACAGTTTTAGCCTCAGTTTCTTTTTGTAAATTTTTTATAGTCTCGTTAAGTTGATTGTTTACATGAATAAAATTAATATCTGTTTTTAAAGTAGCAAGTTCTCTATTTTTAATGTTCTCCCTCATTTCTTTATTTAATTCTAATAATTGAAGAGTATAGACTAATGCATTGGTTGAATCTTGTTTTAGAAAACTTTCATTTTTTAAATAGGTATATAGATCAATCCTAGATTTTACATTACAATACTTGAAACTATGATCTAGAGCTAACTCTTTATAATGATTTGATTCAGTGTTAAGCTGTAGTAAGTTCGAAACATTATAAAGATTGATATAACATAAAAAGATGCCTTCTGTATTTTTAAATTTGTTATAATTTTTTAATGAAGATTCAAATAGTGTTTTAGCAACAGCATATTCATTTAAATCAACTTTACATTGTCCCATATTAATTTGAATATGGGCTAAATCTGTTAGTCCTATCTGAGTTTCGGAAATTGTTAAGGCTTGCTCAAAAACTGTTATTGCTTTTAATGGCTTGGCTTGTAAATAATAAATACTACCTAAATTATTTAGGGCTATGGAACTTAAATAAGTTTGATTCATCAGCTGTGAGTATTTTATTCCACTTTCGTAATATGTTAGAGCATCATCATAGTTTTCAGTTTCTTTATAGATATTACCAATATTAATGTAAGCTATAGCTAGGCCTAATGTGTCATGTAATGCCGTGGTTAATTTAATATTTAGTAAAAACTCAGCTAATGCATTCGTATAAAAATGCTGATCATAATATAACAAACCAATTTCATTTCGAATGTCATTATATAGAATGGTATTTGTGTTGGTGTCATTGTAAGTAAGTGCAAGTTTCAAATAAGTGTTTGCTTCATTGAATAAAGATGTTTTACGATAAAATTGTCCAACCCTTAATGAAATATCAGCTCCCTTACCTTTTTCATTTTCTTGTGCTATCAATTTTAAAAAAAGGATTGATGCAGAATCT
>Ga0256824_10000894_pt1 | contig 11509 bp, 13 predicted proteins | sample CV67metaG_FD_191570 | JGI IMG/M metagenome (GOLD analysis project Ga0256824, IMG submission 191570) | Hydrothermal vent microbial communities from East Pacific Rise, Pacific Ocean - CV67 | ecosystem: Environmental > Aquatic > Marine > Hydrothermal vents | place: Pacific Ocean: East Pacific Rise...
GTTTTTTTGTAGTTCTTCTATGATGGGGTGGGTACTTTCTTCATCTACTACTTGTGCAAGGTTAGAGAAAATGAGTACTACTTTTCCTTCAGGAGCAAGGTGCTTTTGTGCTTGCTCAAAAAACCTTGGGAAAAGTTCTTCTTCGTAGTACATGGCTTTGTCTATGCCCTCTTCTAAGTCATGCTTTGCAAGTAACCAAGGAGGGTTAAACACGATAACATCTGCTTTTACATCACAGTTGTCGAACAAGTCTCCGTGGTTAAGTGTTATCTTCTCTTCGTACCCTAAGCGTTTGCTCTCTTCAGTCACACCGATGATGGCATTTTTGTTGGTGTCTGTGGCAAAGATATTTTCAAAACCATTTTGTATGAGTTGGAATGACAGTACTCCAGAGCCTACACCGATGTCTATGGCATTTGTTTTTGCTCCGTCATAGCGTTTTAACCATTTGTCAAAGAGCTTTAAGTGGTCAAAACGTGTGGGGAAGTACGTACCGTAATAAGGGTGTAGTGTGATGTCTAAAGTCTTTACTTCAAGACCTTTTTCATACCACTGCCATGAGCTATTCATACCTTGCACTTCTGGAAAAGGCACATAAAAGTCTGACACATCAGGATATAAGATTTCTAACCATCCAAAATCAGGGGATTTTTTAACGAGGAGTTTGTTCTTTTCTACCTTTAATAGTAGTCTATGTGAGGCCTTTCTAAACGCAGCACGGTAGTCACGCTGTCCTTGAAAAGTTTTGTCTTTGTGTTTGAGTAAAAGTTGTTTTCTAAGTTCGTTTAATACTTGCAAGCCATTACTGTAAAACTCTTCTACAAGTACCATCTTGCCATCTATCATCTGTTTTACTGTTCCCTCTGTGTCCATCTTACGGTAAAAGCTTATGGCTTCTACCTTTTCAGTGATGATGTCGGGTCTGTTGGGTTGCATAGTTGTTACATCTTTTTTCATAATATTACTTCCTTTATCTTCGCAGTCTAATAGTTAGAGACTTTCTTCTTGTAGAATTATATAGTAAAGCTACGATAATAAGATTACATCTACTGTAGGGAACCTATAACCTAAATTTAGTATACTACTTACATGAAAAACTTAGCCCTAAACAATATATTTATCCCTTCTAAAATACCCTCAAAGAAACTCATGATTATTTTACATGGTAGAGGAGACTCCTCTGCTGGCTTTACATGGCTACCACCCTACCTGGACTTAGACGATATGAACTACTTACTCCTAGATGCGCCTTACGACTACTTCGGCGGGCGTTCTTGGTATGACTTACCGCCTAACCAACTAGAAGGCATAGCCTACTCTTCTTCCATACTTGCCGATATACTTGATGGACTGTTTGAAAAAGAGTTTAATGCGGAAGAGAGTTTTCTTTTTGGCTTCTCCCAAGGCTCACTCCTGACCTTTGAGTTTGGGGCAAGGTATGAAAAGAAACTGGCAGGGTACTTAGCCATAAGTGGGTACATCTATGACCCAGAACTCTTACTAAAAGAGATGAACCCAGCACTCAAAAATGCCAACTGGCTCTGTACGCATGGTACACAGGATGATGTCTTACCTTATGGAACTTCTAAAGCACAGGTAGAAACACTTCAAAATGCTGGCTTTAACATAACATTTAAAAGCTACCCTAAAGTCCACACCATCGCAGAGGATGAACTGGGGATGATAAAAGAATGGATAAAATCAAAATAGCTATATGATTTTATAGCCTGTACTTACCTTCAGTAACTTCCCTTCTTTTACCAGTTTACGTATATTTCGTGAAAATGTTTCAGGAACCATACCAAGGATGGAGGCTATTTCGTATTGTTTTAAATCCAAACTTAGTGTGGGATTTTCTCTATAAAAATGCAGTATCTTTTCTGTAGACGTCGAAGCAATATTAAAATGAATATTTTGCTGTAACAAATCTACTTTTTTTAACAGTGACTGAATAATCTCATAAGAAATCTTTGGATTTGCCATAAAGAGTGCTTCAAACTCTTTTATATCTATCTTAAGTATGGCACCGTCTGACTGAAATGTGGCACTTGAGGGTAAAGGGGTATGTCGAAGTGTTGCAGCTTCTGCGAGTAATGCATAACGGTTAAAATAACCTATAACTATCTCGTTACCCTTGTTGTCATGTTTAAAAATGCTTACCACACCGTCTATAAGAAGCATGAGTGATTCACTCACCTCACCTTCTAAAAATAGTGTAGCACCTTCTTTGTACTCAGAAATATGAGAAATCTTCTCTAAAGCTTTAAGCTCTTTTTCTTCTAAAGAGGAGAACATCCCCACTTCTTTTAATATGGTATTAATAGATTTATTTTGCATAGCGCACTATACCATTACTTTCTATAGTATCTTAGTACATAAGCAGTAAATATATGTAGCAATGGTGACAATAAAAATATTACTGTAAATGCTGTAGCCCATGCTTGTGCCCATATGGGCATAAGTGTATCCACTTTAGGACTACAGTAAAAAGAAGAAACCATATAGGTCATACTCCCAGACATAATACCTGAGAGCATGAGTGTAAATATGGCTCTATGTATGAGCGGGAGTGTCATCGCTTGCCTTAGCTTTTGCATAGAGTTCTTGCTCTTTATCGATAAACACGGTCGATAAAAAACCATAGGCTTGTGCCCATGCATCCATTACTTCATCTGTTGCTGCATCACCAAGTACTTCTTTGATGGCAATGAGTAGTGATTCACCTACCCATGGATAGTGTTCTGGAAGTATTTTTGTATCTACATGGATTTGGGCTACTTTTTCGATGCCTTTTTGTAAGTTCTCTAACTTATCGATGTTTGCAGCATAAGCATATACCATATTGGCTAACTTCACGTATTGATCAGGTGTTGCATCTTTAAAAAGCACTTTTGCCTCTGGGTACTTAGTAAATAAGTTCTCATACATTACTGTGGTAATCTCTTCACCTTTGTTTTTTAAAAGTGGTGCTGTTGATTTTACAATCGCTTTAACTCTTTCGTTCATTTCATATCCTTGTATTTTGAGATAGCGCAATATAACGAAGAAACGAGAGAATTAAATTGATAATTGTCAAGAATAGGAGTAATTTTATCTGATTTGGAAATATATACTTCATCGTAATAGTACCAAAACAAAAAAAAAGTCTTTTAATTTGTCTGGTTTTACTTTTACTTTAATATAACATCATAAATCCTTTATACCTTCTATCCTAACTCTATCTATTGTGTAGTGTATATGTAAAAACTGTATAATATAAACAAATAATATAAGGCTATAGATGAACATTGACTATAAACTCACACTCAACGAATACCAAGAAGCCGTTAACTTCCACTACAAAACAGGTAAACGCCCTCTTCTCATTGCAGTATATGTAGGGTTTGCCACTTTCATGATACTTGTTGGTACTGATTTTTCAAATACGCGTGAAGTGATGACTAACATATTTATGGTATTTTTTGGTATTTCATTTTACTTACTTTTTACACGAATGATTACTGCTTATCAAGCAAAGAAGATTTATAATAAAAGCCCTTTACTCTCTAAAGAAGTGACGCTACATATTTCTGGAAAAGGTATCAAACAAAACAAAATGAATGATGCTAAAATAATTCCATGGGACAGTTTTAGTAAATGGAAGAAAAATGCTACATACTATTTGATTTATACAACGCCTCATCAATTTAATGTTATACCGCAAAGAGCGATGGATCAAAAACAAAAAGAAGAGTTGGAAAGTTACTTTGCAAAATACTTAAGTTCTAAATAAGTGGCACAGACCACTTTTTATAGTAAGCAACAACTCTCAAACTAACCCCTAACACAAACACTATAAGTGTAGGATAAAAAGTCATCATCCCAAACATTTCTAGTAGATACATCAATACACCTACAAGTAGTGAAACCGTACCATAGAACCCTGTTTTAAACACAAAAGGTACTTCGTTAATGATGATGTCTCTTACTATCCCACCACCCACTGCTGTAACAAAAGAGAGTGCCAATACACCTGTAAAGTTTAACCCATGTTCTATGGCAATAAGTGCACCAGTAATACTAAAAGAGACCAATCCTATAGAGTCAGAAACTATAAACCATGGTCTATTCTCAATACTCTGTTTTTTATGAAATCTAAATGCAATGAGTAGTAGCATTAAGGTAAATACAACCATAGCAGGGATGTTATGGGTAAAGGTATACGGTGTATTGTCAACAATAATGTCACGAATAATACCCCCACCAAAAGAAGTGAGAAATACAGAAATAAGTACACCCAAAAAGTCTAATTTAGAGCGTACTGCTACAAAAAATCCAGACATTGCAAAAGCAATAATACCTATATATTCTGCGACTTCAAACATGGACTTATAGGTCTATAGCATATTTTTTTAGTGTGTCTAAGTCTATGAGTTCTAGCATTTTCATATGTGTAGCATGTATGAAAATCTGTGGTGCCATACCATCATGAACTGCCTTCACAAAAGAGTGTCCACCCAGACACCAACTCTGTCCAGGTTGGACACCTGCAAAGTTATACTGAGGCATAGGCGTTGAGAGGTCATTTCCTACTTTTTTAGAGTATGCCAAAAATTCCTCTGTAGTGTAGATACACACAGCATGTACCGCAGGATTGTGTTCACCTGTATTACATGAACCATCTCTATGAAAACCTGTAAGTGGCTTTAAAGAACAAGGCTCTAAAGGTTCACCTAATACATTGATTGATTCATCCATTATTTATCCTTAGCTATTTGTCATGATTATAGCCAAAATGCACAGACAAAGGGTAAAGGAAGTCTTTTTTACATTGCTTTTAAAAAAGTAGGTAGTTTAGTAACTTTTCAAATACTTTAAAGACATTTCCTCTTAAATATATCACCTATATACGCTCTAATACTTATGCTTTTTAGCATAGATTATAGTTCTGCTATAATGTATCTATGCATACACTAATCCTCTCTTTTATACTACTCTTTAGTACACTTCATGCTAAAGACATCAAACCTATTGCTACACTTCAAGCCTCTGGGTTGGTAAGTGACTTTATAGAAGATGACGGATTGTTATATGTGGGGACTGATGCTGGGGTAGTAGATATCATAGACCTCTTTAGCCAAAAGATAGTCCGTCAGATAAAACTTGCACCACTCAAAACGCTTATGGGAGACTATGTACCTGTGCGTATACACAGTGTAGACAGGTATGAGGGTAAAACACTACTAGTGACTTCTGGTATCTCTGCATACCGTAATGTTTGGATACATGATGAGAAAAAACCCGACCATCAAAAGCTTACAAAAATCATAGATGAAACAAAACACCTCATGCCAAAATGTGCCTTTTTTACAAAGGAAGGAAAAGTTATACTTGCTACTATCGATTCAGATATCGTTCTTTACGATACCCATGAAGCCTACAAACTCTACGAGAGTCACATCTCAGAAAGTGCTATGGGTGGCATAGCCCTTAGTCAAGATAAAAAGAAAATGGTTATTTCAGATGAGAGTGGCACAGTGAGACTCATAGATATCAACAGTTCTAGTATAGAAAAAACCTTTACCTCTGAACATGTAGACAACATCTACTCTGTAGCATACGCTAAAGATATCATCCTCACGGCAGGACAAGACAAACGTGTAGGCATCTATAGCAAAGACCATGCTTTTCATATTAAAAGTGATTTTTTGGTGTATTGTGTGGGGTTAAGCCCTAATGGACAAATGGGTATCTACTCTAGTGGTATAGAGCATAACTTACAACTTTTCACTACCAAAGATGGAAGAAAAACAGATCGCCTTATAGGACATCATGCCACACCTAGTAAAATACTCTTTATAGACAAAAATGCTCTTGTCTCTATAGGGGACGAATATACCATCTACTTTTGGGTACTTAAGAAGTAATATCTTCTAACTTTTGAACAAACCAAGAAAACTCTCCTTGCATGGTAAGGACATCTTCTTCATCTCTTACATCAACATGCACTACTATACTCGCCCTTCCCTTGCGTTCCAACTGACTTAAAAATGTCTCTTTCACTTCTTTGTCTATGCTTGCTACTGCGTAGATGCTTGTTGTTGCTGGGTTTTTGTATTTAACGGTAGACCCACGGAGCAGTCCTACTACCTTACCCACTAACTCAGGAAAAGCAAGCTGTAAATACAGTCCTGTTTGAGTCTCTGCTAATGCAAACTGTGCAGAAGCATGGATGCTTTGTATATGGTTTTGTACACTCTGCGTAGGTTCAAGTTTCAGCGTACCCTCATCTTTATATTCTATGCCTATATGTTTTGCAAAGGGGATATGTGTGACATCCATTTTCGTCCTTCATAGTATAGCTATTTAACAGTTTTCTTGCCAGCCTTCATCCAACCGTTTTCTATACCACCTTTAAGCTCATAGACATTTTCAAAACCCATTTGAGAAAGTCCTTCACCTAAAGATTTAGAACGGTTTGCATGTGCACAGTAAATGAGTATAGGCTCTTTTTTATCTTTAACTAAATGTCCTAAATCAAAAAACCAAGCAGCCAAATCGGGCTGACCTTTTGGAGAAAAAAACATCATTTTATGTGCACCTTTTATGATACCTGTTTGCTTCCATTCCATAGGGGTACGTATGTCTATAACAGGGTATCCCTTCGCTTTAAGCTTTGCAAACTCTTCTACATTTACTGTTTTGAACTCTGCAAAGAGACTCACACTTACCACACCCAATACGAGTAGTATCTTTTTCATTATTATCCTTATTATATTTTTTGCAAGAGTGTACTATAGAAAAGTAACTCAAAACTTAATGAATGATATGTTCTAAGGCATCATAGAGAGTTGGGTATTCAAAATCAAACCCTAATTCCAATACTCTTTTAGGATATATCTCTTTAGAATCAATGAGTATACAAGAAGCCTCTCCATAAATAATTTTTAAAATAAAAAGGGGAAGAGGAACAATAGTTGGCCGATGAAGAACCTTTCCTAATATCTTTGTAAAGATCTCATTATTGACTGGATGTGGGGCAACTGCGTTAAATATACCTTCTACTTTGTTGTCAATAAGGAATTGGTACATTTTTAATAAATCAGAAATAGCTATCCAACTTGTCATCATTTTCCCATCACCAATACTACCACCTAAACCTAGTTTAAAAGGAAGTAACATTTTTACTAATCCACCACCCTCTTTACCCAGTACCACTCCAAAGCGCAGTATGGCTGTAGGTTTTTGACATTGTAAAGCTTCTGCTTCCCAATCAACACACAAAGAAGCTAAAAAATCATCTTTGTATTCAGTACAAGATTCATCATGAGCTCTGTCATTTGGGTAGATACCTATCGCAGAGGTAGATATAAAATAAGATACATCACTTTTATTTATCACAGATACTAACTTCCTTGTAGTATCTATCCTACTATCATACAGTACTTTTTTATAGCGCTCACTCCAACGTTTGACAATGGGTGCACCTGAAAGATTAATCACAACATCCATATCTTCAAGTTTTTTAGTCAATACTTCTAAGTTATCAGAACGATAAAGTATGACAACATCCTTAAAAATATGTTGTAGATGTTTTCCTATAAACCCACTAGCTCCTGCTATGGCTATTTTACTATTGCTTATCATTTTTATCCCTAATTAAACTATATCACTTTTTAATGTATCTAATAAATATTGAAACTTCTTTCCTAAGCATTAATTTTATACTATCTTAGAAAACAAACAACATTTAGAATTATTTAGGAATAATAGATTTAAAGAAAATTATCTCTAAAAATTATTGAAGTTTTCCTAACATATAATCAATACTATTTTTTAAAATTTTTGCAGAAAGAGTATTTCTATTTTTCTCCTCCACAGCATGATACCATCCAATACTTCCCATATTTAAAACCTTACCTTTTCCAAAAGTAGATTCAGCAATCATCATTGATTTATAAGTTATCCCCTTTCCTTTGCTACGTATAGCCCATCCATATGCAATACCTTTTATTTCCGAATCTATAGTTGGAAATCTAGTAAAATTTATATCTAAAGTATCAGAAAGAAAGATACCATCCATTTCAACATCTACAATTTTTTCAAATTTTCCAAATAAATCATTCTTCTTCAAATTTGTATCTCTAAAAATAGCATGTGCATTCATAACATACATTCCATCACTATTATTATATTCTGTCTCTGTCATTTTTTCTAAATTTAGAATTTCTTCATACGATGGAATTTTACGTTTAACAGGATAACCAGCTCCCTGAAAAGTAAGACCAATAAAAGCCTCTTCAGGCTGTCCTTGCTTTCTCCACAAGCCTATTGAAGAAGCCCTGTCTACAATAATATCATTGTCTTCTAGATTTACTTTCCACCACATTGTATTACCAGAAAGTATAAGAAGATTACCACCATTACGAACATAATTTTCCATCGAATCTCTCATTTCACTTGTCCAATATTCTGAATGTAATATGATAATAACTAATTTTTTTTCATTTAAAAAAGAAGCATCATGATGTAAATCATAGTCATCATAAAATCCAACTTTATAGTGATGTTTTTTTAAAAATTTAAAATATCTAATTGCAGGTAAATATGATAAATAGTGATCGGGATTTTGTGTACGTAATTTGCTAACATAGTTTAAAGCATCATTCTCTTGATTATACAAACTATACCCTGCCTGTTTATTATAAGCTTCCCATGTCATACTTGGTTGTATCACAGCAATATCACTATCTATAGAATCAATCGGTTTAATATTGATATAAATAGGAAAAGTATTATTAAACTTGTTTGATTGTATATATATAGAATAAATCGATGGTACTAAATGATAATCATCAAGTATTATTGTAGAAGGAAAGTTACAACCATCACCTTTAAAAGATTTACATTCACTAGCCAAAATAGTTTGCGTTGGAATTTGTTGATTAATCACTGTTCTACCACTTACGTTATCCACTATTTTTATTCTATTCACTTCCATATCAGAAGGTGCAGAAAGGTATAGTTTTAAACTATCTGTAGAGTTCATTGAATAAGATTCTGGATAACCTTTTATTCTAATCTTTATAGTTGGAGATACCATATTACTTAAAATAATATTGTCTATGTACCCTGTTCCTCTAACTAAGAATGCATTCACTTCTATAATATCATTATCTGCTTCAACCGCATGTAAATCATCGTTTAAATTTCTACTAATTGTATGCCAATTTCCATCCATAGACGAAGTGCCTAAGCCATAGTGAATATATTGTCCTTTGCGTCCTATATTTCCATTATGTTGTGTATAGTAAATATATCGATGTCCTTTTTTTGTTTGAACTGAAACATATATATGATATTCATTTGAATATTTCATATCCCATGAAATATTTCTCCGAGTCTTATCATGCCATGCACTAATACCACCACCTAGTGCATATCCATCTTTTAATTTATTAGCCGTTATTTTTATTACATTGCTATGTTTTTGAGTATCGTATATATTCTTTATAGTTGCAGTATTTGATGCTCCTGAATATAAAGCCCACTTACTTGTATTTTGACTCTCTGCATCTTCATATACTTTAATCTTATTATTTAAAACAACATTATCTATGTACCCTGTTCCTCTAACTAAGAATGCATTCACTTCTATAATATCATTATCTGCTTCAACCGCATGTAAATCATCGTTTAAATTTCTACTAATTGTATGCCAATTTCCATCCATAGACGAAGTGCCTAAGCCATAGTGAATATATTGTCCTTTGCGTCCTATATTTCCATTATGTTGTGTATAGTAAATATATCGATGTCCTTTTTTTGTTTGAACTGAAACATATATATGATATTCATTTGAATATTTCATATCCCATGAAATATTTCTCCGAGTCTTATCATGCCATGCACTAATACCACCACCTAGTGCATATCCATCTTTTAATTTATTAGCCGTTATTTTTATTACATTGCTATGTTTTTGAGTATCGTATATATTCTTTATAGTTGCAGTATTTGATGCTCCTGAATATAAAGCCCACTTACTTGTATTTTGACTCTCTGCATCTTCATATACCTTAGCATTGATTAAAGTAGCAAAGAGTATAAAAACAATAAATAATTTTTTTAGAAACATATAATTCTCCTAATATTTTATTAAATTACACTATACCATTATAAGTCTTTTAATATATTGTGAATTACATTTAGATGTTCAAATAAAAGCTCTAAACCTTTTAATATTTATTAAAAATTATCACCTTATAATTCATCTATTAAATCATGGAACTTCTTCACTAGAATATTATTTTTAGCACTACTTTCATAAGATAAATAAAGTTTAGTATTCCTATTGGTTTTAAATGTATGCAGTAAACGTAGTTCATTATTTTATAGATGCGTATTACAAAGAAAATCAGGCAAGACGCAAATACTATTGGTTTTAAGTAGTGTCCTAAGCATCGTATGCATATTTGGAATAATAAATTTTGGATTAATATTGGGTTGTAGGTCATACTCAGCCTTAAAGCATGATCGTATCAATGAGAGTTCGGCATCATAACTTATCCAATTTTGTTTACGTACCCATGCTCTTATGTTTTGCCACTGTGCAAAACCTTCTTCTGGAGGTATAATCTCTTGACTTCCCACAAGAAAGAGCCTATGGTTCATCACTGCTTCAGAGTATATAGTTGACATATTCATACTTTCATAACTCAATATCACATCTATCTTGCCACTTAAAAGTTCAGCACGTAATACTTCATGTGTTCCAAAATGAACATCTAGTCTATATGGCAAATCTATTACTTTATCTATGAGTACCAATGTATAAAAATCAAGTGGTACACCTATGCGTAAGATGGCCTCATCTTCATCTCTTTGTAAAACAAAATCCTGAGAAACAAAATCAAGCCAATCAAAAGAGTCTGCCACTTTTGTATAGAGTTCATGTCCTTCATTGGTCGCAACCATTGCCCTGGGTGTACGTTCAAATAACCTTACTTTTAGTGTCTTTTCCAAAGAGGCTAACTGTTGACTTGCCGCGGGTTGCGTGATATCACATAATACAGCCGCCTTAGAAATAGTGCCAGCACGATATATTGCTATAAAAATTCTATAAAGTTCTACATTAACCATAAATTTATTTATACATTTCTATTAAAAATATAATTTGACATTATACCTATTTCTGCATTATAATGCTACTAAGACGTCTTAGAATATAAACTAAAAAGGAATTACAATGAATACAGTGATTGGAATGACCCCTATAACCTAGACACTTTTTTTAACTTCTTTACAGCCATTTGTAGATAAACCCTCTTTTACAACTACTATACCGTACTTTGATTAGGTTTTTAGCCTCACGTTTTTTTCATTACATCAATATTTTTGTTAATTTTTTCATATTCTTTCTCTTAAATTCATACGTATATTCTCCGTAGGTGCGATCATATCGCACGTCAAATCCCACTATTGGATACAAGGTAATTTCAAATTGTGATTGTTATTGAAATACCCTTTA
>Ga0256824_10000895_pt1 | contig 11508 bp, 2 predicted proteins | sample CV67metaG_FD_191570 | JGI IMG/M metagenome (GOLD analysis project Ga0256824, IMG submission 191570) | Hydrothermal vent microbial communities from East Pacific Rise, Pacific Ocean - CV67 | ecosystem: Environmental > Aquatic > Marine > Hydrothermal vents | place: Pacific Ocean: East Pacific Rise...
TAAAAATAGATGACACCACTACCCTCTCCCTTTGGCCATTAGTAGAGTTCGATAAAGTGAGACAATATGATGACAATGGTATATTGGAAGAAAAAACATCCTTAACACCACAAACTTACCTAAGAGTTGACAAACAAGGTGTACAGTATATTCCCATGGGTGTGGACGAATCATACTCAATTACCAATAAACAAGAAGCATTTGAAACAATCTTTGCTTTAAATGTAAAAACAGAGAAGTGCACAAAAACAAAACGACAAGAGTATCAACATGATGACTTCTTAAAAGAAGCCAAATACCTCAAAGAAGAACTGATCGGTCGAGTGAGTGAGATAAAAACAGTTAAAAATTGGATAAAGTCTGTTGACAGTCTTGATGATACAATAAAATGCAAATATATTTTCGGAGGTCCTGGTCTTGGGAAGTCAATGATCATGGCTTCCATTGCTTCTGACCTCTCCAATGATAACAATAAGAATAACCATGTTTTTTACTACAGATTCCGTGGTGGTGATGCAAGAAATAACAAAGAGACCTTTGTAAGATTGTTAAGAGACTCTCTTATATCTTGGCCTGCACTACGTGCCATCTGTGAAGAAGCAGAAAGCCTGATCTCTACAGATGACATAGTAAAAGATTTAGAGATTCGTCTTGCTAAAATAAAAGAGTTAGCTCCCTACTCTAAAAGAATCAGTCAAACAGAAGAGCAGCAAGTTAAACCCATACTTAGAGTATTGATAGATGGTCTTGATGAAGTACTGGTACAGGACAGATCTATGCTTAGAGTCATAGAGTCATTTCAAAAGCAAGGCATACTGACCCTTATGGCAACTCGTCTTGAAAATGGAGCAGAGGCACTTACAGAGTCATCTTGGAGTGAGGCTTTAGTGTTTGAAGAATGTACCGAGGGATTACCTCCTATGTCAGAAAATGACATAAGAGCTATGTTGCTTGAAGGTATCTCAAGAGCACAAAGAAAAGAGCTTATAGAAAATGACAGTGAAGAGAATGCATCTAACACTTTAGTACAGAAGATTGCCAAAAAAGCAAAAGGGCTACCCCTTTACATCCATCTTCTCATCAATGATTTACAAAACAATAAATCTATTTTAACATATAGTAACAAACTCCCAGATGGACTGAACCAATACTACTATGAACTGGTCGAAAGAATGGGCATTAACGATGTAGACTCCTATAAAGCACCTCTTATTACCTTACTAAGTGTGACTAGTGAACCTATAGATAATGAAGCTATCGCACTAATCTTAAATCGTATAAATATTGCTAAAGATAGAGAATATCTTATCGAAAAAGTAGTATTGGCAGTAGGAACTTTGTTAAAGCAAGTTATAACCAAAGAAGACACTATAGGGTATACACTTTATCATCAAAGTTTTAGAGACTTTATCAACAAAGGAAAGGAAGACAAGAATCACCCACTTCATGCGACCTTGAGTGATGTGAAATATGCCCTCTGCGAAAGAGCAGAACAATGGAATGAACTTCCAAATTCAAGCCTAAAGAACCATCTTTTTAGGAAAGCTACTGCCTATACGCTTGATTGGAAAGGTGATGGTTTAAAAATTGTGAAGAATCGTTTAACTAACTTAGAATACTTACTGCAAAGAGCAGAACAGCTTCCTGCAATAGAACTAGAGAACCTTTCAAGAGAGTATGAAGCTGTACAAGATAAGCTACCTCAAGAGGAGCAAAAAGACTTTGCTATCTGGAGTTCTTTTTTTAGAGAAAAGCAACATCTTATCGCAAGAGTAGATGAAACAACATGGAAACCAAACCAATCACTCTTTCAACTAGCTTATGAAGATGGAGGCAATTCTCCACTTACAAAAGAGGCAGAATATCTTTTAAAAAAAGATAAACTAGACTTTATATGGATGAAAAAAAGAAACAGGCCTAAAGAGTATAGACGTACGGGGTTACTGAAAGTTTTGGAAGGACATACCTATTTTATTCATAGTGTAGAGATCCTCAAAGATGGCAGAATTCTATCCTATTCACATGACAGAACCCTTAGGCTCTGGAGTGATCAAGGAGAATCACTGGCTGTAATGGAGGGGCATACTGACAGTATTGATGGTGTAGAGATCCTCAAAGATGGCAGGATCCTCTCCTATTCACGTGATAAATCCCTTAGGCTATGGAGCAATCAGGGAAAAGCACTGACTGTAATGGAGGGGCATACTGACAGAATTAAGGGAGTAAAACTTCTCAAAGACGGCAGAATTCTATCCTATTCACATGACAGAACCCTTAGGCTATGGAGCAATCAGGGAGAATCACTGGCTGTAATGGAGGGGCATACTGACAGTATTGATGGTGTAGAGATCCTCAAAGATGGAAGGATCCTCTCTTATTCAGATGACAGAACCCTTAGACTTTGGAATGATCAAGGAGAGGCTCTATCAGTGATGGAGGGGCATACTGATTTTATTCATAATGTAAAGATCCTCGAAGATGGCAGAATTCTATCCTATTCACATGACAAAACCCTTAGACTCTGGAGTGCTCAGGGAGAGGCTCTAGTAGTGATGGAGGGGCATACTGATTTTATTCATAATGTAAAGATCCTCGAAGATGGTAGGTTCCTCTCCTATTCACATGACAAAACCCTTAGACTCTGGAGTGCTCAGGGAGAGGCTCTAGTAGTGATGGAGGGACATACTGCTAGTATTAAGGGAGTAAAACTCCACAAAAATGGCAGGATCCTCTCCTATTCAGATGACAGAACCCTTAGGCTCTGGAGTGATCAAGGAGAATCACTGGCCGTAATGAAGGGGCATACCGATTTTATTCGTACTGTTGAACTCCTCAAAAATGACAAGATACTCTCCTATTCACGTGAGAACTCCCTTAGACTATGGAGTATTCAAGGAAAATCACTGGCTGTAATGGAGGGACATACTAACAGTATTAAGGGAGTAAAACTCCTCAAAGATGGCAGAATTCTATCCTATTCACATGACAGAACCCTTAGGCTATGGAGCAATCAGGGAAAAGCACTGACTGTAATGGAGGGGCATACTGACAGTATTAAGGGAGTAGAGATCCTCAAAGATGGAAGGATCCTCTCTTATTCAGATGACAGAACCCTTAGACTTTGGAATGATCAGGGAGAGGCTCTATCAGTGATGGAGGGGCATACTGATTTTATTCATAATGTAAAGATCCTCAAAAATGGCAGGATCCTCTCCTATTCAGATGACAGAACCCTAAGGCTCTGGAGTGAGCAAGGAGAATCATTGGTTGTAATTGAGGGGCATACCGGTCGTATTAATGGGACAAAACTCCTCAAAGATAACAGGATGCTCTCCTATTCAGATGACCGAACCCTTAGGCTCTGGAGTGATCAAGGAGAATCACTGGCCGTAATGAAGGGGCATACCGATTTTATTTGTACTGTTGAACTCCTCAAAGACGGCAGGATGCTCTCCTATTCACATGACAGAACCCTTAGGCTCTGGAGTGACCAAGGAGAATCACTGGCTGTAATGGAGGGGCATACCGATTTTATTCGTGGCATAAAGATCCTCAAAGATGGCAGGATCCTCTCCTATTCACGTGATAAATCCCTTAGGCTCTGGAGTAATCAAGGAGAATCACTAGCAGTAATGAAGGGGCATACTGCCAGTATTAAGGGAGTAAAACTCCTCAAAGACAGCAGAATTCTCTCCTATTCAGATGATAATACCCTTAGACTCTGGAGCAATCAGGGAAAAGCACTGACTGTAATGGAGGGGCATACAGATTCAGTTGATGGTGTAGAACTCCTCAAAGATGGCAGGATCCTTTCCTATTCACTCGATAGCAACCTTAGACTCTGGAGTGCCCAAGGAAAAGCGCTGGTAGTACTGAAGGAGCATACACATTGGGTTAATGGCGTAAAACTCCTCAAAGACGGCAGAATTCTCTCCTATTCACGTGATAAAACCCTTAGACTCTGGAGTGACCAAGGAAAAGAGTTGTCAGTGATGCAGGGGCATACAGATTCGGTTAATGGTGTAGAACTCCTCAAAGATGGCAGGATCCTCTCCTATTCAGATGATAATACCCTTAGACTCTGGAGTGACCAAGGAGAAGAGTTGTCAGTGATGCAGGGGCATACTAGCCACATTACTGGTGTAGAACTCCTCAAAGATGGCAGGATCCTCTCCTATTCACGTGATAAATCCCTTAGGCTCTGGAGTAATCAAGGAGAATCACTAGCAGTAATGAAGGGGCATACTGCCAGTATTAAGGGAGTAAAACTCCTCAAAGACAGCAGAATTCTCTCCTATTCAGATGATAATACCCTTAGACTCTGGAGCGATAATGGTGTTGTACTTACTATATTAAATTATGTAGTTGAGACAATAACTTTTGATATAAAAAATATAACCAACAAATTCTTACTTGCCTCTAATAGTAGACATTTACTCTTACATGATTTTTACAAAGGAAATGCCAAAACTACACTTTCCGACATAGCTGAAGAACAGGATAAGCTTCTTAAGATTTAAGAAAAGTTAATGTTAATATAATCTACAATAGTCCAAACAAGGAAAAGAACATCATGAACATAATTATATACGGAGACTTACATGGGTGTTTACACGAATTTAAAACACTTAGATCTAAAATAAAACCAACCACTGAAGATAAAGAGATAGTCATTGGTGACATCTTAGATAGAGGTCCATTTTCAAATGAACTTTTGACATACATAAAAGAAAATAACATTTCATCTATACTTGGGAACCATGAGTATAAATACCTAAGATATAAAAAACATTTAGATAACTTTTTAAAAACGGGAAAGAAAAACCCCATGCAATTAAAAGCAGAGGAAATAGAAATTTTTAACAGATTGACATCTGAAGATTTTAAATATCTTAATTCTTTACCTTTTTATATGAAGTTTGACAATCTTACACTAGTACATGCCGGTCTGACCAATAAGATCGTTTTAGATACAGCTGATAAAAAAGATCTTGAAAAAACACTTTGGATAAGAACTTTAGATGAAAACCAAAAAACACTTTCATTAGATAGCGATAATAAAAAAGCTAAATCTTGGACAGAATACTACGATGGAAACCAAGGTATAGTGGTTTATGGACATCAACATTTTGATGAAGTTGAAGTTAATCAATACTCTTTAGGTATAGATACAGGATGTGTCTATGGAAATAAGCTTAGTGCTTGTATAATTAACGATACAAAGAACCCAATACAGCACTATAATATCGTAGATATAAAATCAAATTACAGAGGAGAAATCAATGAGTACTAATATAAATATAGAAGATGGTGGGTCAATGATATTATCATATAATTTTATCTATAATGAATCTATATTTAAAGAAATGAAAATTAATGAAAATAGGCTCCCAAAAATTGAAAACTTACTGAGTTATACCGACAGGCTTTTCACAAATAATAAAATTATAAAATACGATAAACAACTTATCTTCCTATACGTTAAAGGAAGTTTATATAAATTAAAAATAGACGATATGAATATATTATTCTTTGAAAATAAAATAGCAATTTTATATATAAAACTATCTTCAAAAGACTTTTCCGATATACAGAAATTATATAAAATCAATAAAGCACTAACAAACTTTTATACGAAAAAAAACGACAGCTATGTATACATAGGAAAAAATGACCCATTATTGATCAAGTTGCCTATTGAAAAGTTCAAAACACAAATAAAAAATATTGACAGAGAATATTCAGATACTATTATTAAGGCTCTTGAAAATAAAATACCCGAAAATAAAATTGTTTTTGATGATGAGTATATACAAATAAAAAGTATACAGAATGAAAAAGAGATCATAGTACATGCCTGTATAAAAAAATATAATAAATTTACAGAAACATTTTCTTTAGAAAATTATTCACTATACAATCCGCATAATAAAGATAAAAGAGATTATCCATTTAGTGATGAGCATAAAGAGTTTAAAGGTAGAGTCGGTTTTTCCAAAGATGAACAAGAAAAAATAATAAAACAAAATAAAGAATTTGATTTAGATAATACATACAACCGTCACTACATGTATTTTGAGCAGCAAAAGAAATTAGTAAACAATAAAAAAGAAAAAGAACATATTTTTAATTTTATACATTATGATACCTTCATCACTTCTTTGATACTAGAATATATAGACACTAATGAATCGTTTCAATACTATGACACTTTTAATCCTAGGGCTACGAGTTACATAAATAACTACATCTCATTAACATGCAATTCAAATGTAATCAACAAAGAATATGAAAAAAATTTCATTTCTTTTGAACCTTTAATTAGTTCCAAAACTATCAAAGGAGGAAAAATTACAAATCCTGATTTCTTTAATATCTATCAATCACAAGCAGATATTTTCACTATTGGTAATTCTCATAATATTGTTCATATTATTGATAAAAATGCATCTAATGGTGTGCAAAACAATAAAGAAAAAGATCATTTCTTTGTCTATCTTCTAACATGTATGCAAAGAAGTTTTATACTCAATATTATTAATTCATCTATTGTTAATATAAATAACTTGGAGCATGGAAAATTGAATCTCAAGGAAATAAGGAAGACATATAGTAAGTTGTCTAAAGCTCTTAATAATTACAATAACTATTTAACAAATGTAAACTTTCACGTTATTTCGAATAGTTCATCTGTTGACAGTTCTTATAGTTTTTTTAGAAAATGTAACGAAATCGACAAGTTAACATCTCAGTGGAATATCGTTTCGAAAAAATTCCATGATTGGAAAAGTATATTATCTCATGTGCTAAGTAAACACCCAGTGATATCCTTCCTAACTATAATTACTTTTGGTTTAATCATAAAACTTATCAACAATGGTCTAAATGCTTTGTGGGCTTATTTAGTCAAAACTGAAAACTCTATTCCCGATCAGATATTAACCATTTTATATCATCAATTCTAACACAGCTACTCCTAATCTCTTTGAGATTATAGAAGACAGTCCTGATATAAATTCAACTATCGCCACTTCTTAACTTCTTTCACAGAGGGATGATTATTTTAGACAGGAGTATACACTCATCCTATCATAGGATAGAATCAGAAGGTGAATCGATAAGAAAATTTCGGTCAGATATTAACAAACCTGAGTAAGGACTCGGACACTTGTGGTATAATTCAAATCTAAAGATTGACTACTGGCAGACTGTCCGAGTAGAAATTGTCTGAGTATTCGAATATGTCGGCGTGTGCAATTAGGACTAGATTTGAGGAATTATCATAATATACTACAGTATAATTTTATCTTTAATATAATTCGTTACAAAAAGTTGTAAAGGTAGGACATATGAAGTCTTTTTTAAAAAGATTAGATCTAGAAGAATATATTTCACACTTTAAATTACATGAAGTTAATTTAGACATATTAAAAGAATTGGACAAAGAGGATATTAAAGAATTAGTACCAAAAATTGGTCCCAGAATAAAGATAATACAAGCTTTAAAAGAACTTACTCCAAATAGAATCAAAGATTCTCAGATAAAATATTCTAATGATATTGATTTAAACAATATGGTCACATACCTAGCTCACCCTTGGGATGAATATATTAATGAAACTCATCCCAGTGTAAAGTTACATTGGCTTACTGATATAGCTGAAATATCAGTAAGGTGGGTTTGTGCTTTACTCTTTGCTGAAATCAAATATTTTAATAATAATAAATTACCTGAAGAGATACAACAGAAATTTAAAGATAATATTTCACGACCAACGCTTGGCATATGGCTCAACTTGACTAGTGAACTAAGTATGTATCCTTTAGACAAACCATTAATAGCCAATGTATTTGACTTTTATAAAAATGAACTCAATATTTATGGTCTTTTCCCAGATGAGGGGAATGATGAAAACTCTTTATTAAAATTAAGAAATCGAATAGCTCATGGAGGAGGAACAACGATATCACAATCTGAAAAATATCTTAATATTTTTGAACCATTTATTGTAAAACTTCTAAAGAGTATAAATCATTTATTTATTGGTAGTGAATTATATGCTGGACATGCTGACAAGTGTCACTTCTTGCATGGACTAGTAGCTGAAGAAAAAAGTTGTTGTGAATATAATGAAGGACCTTTCATTATTACAAATAATAAAAAATTGCAATTATGGCCATTGGTAGAGTTCAATACAATAAAGCAATTAAATGAGCATGGATTCTTAACAGAACAATCAACATTAACACCACAAACATACCTTAGAGCCGATAAACAGGGAATACAATTTACTCCTATAGGTGTTGATGACTCATACTCAATTACAGATAAGCAAAAAGAATTTGAAGTTCTTTTTGCTTTAAATACTAAAAATAAAAAAAAGCAAAATAATAGACACGAATATCAATATAATGATTTTTTAATTGAGGCAAAATACTTAAAAGAAGAGTTGATTGGAAGAAGAGATGAAATTAAAATAATTAAAAACTGGGTTAAGCATACTAATGTATTTAATAATGAAATAACTTGTAGGTTTATTTACGGTGGTCCAGGTTTAGGGAAATCAATGCTAATGGCCTCTGTTGCAGTTGATTTATCAAATGATTCGAATCATCATATTTTTTATTATAGATTTAGAGGGGGAGATGCAAGAAACAATAAGTTGTGGTTTGTTAAATTACTTAGAGATTCCATACTTTCATGGGAATCTCTTAATAAAATATCTAAATTACCATTAGAAAGTATGTTGAGTATAGATGATATGTTAGAAGATATTTATTCTAGACTTGAAAATATAAAGAATATTGAGTCTCTTCCATCTACTCAGTATCAAGAAGAAATCAAACCCACATTTAGAATATTACTAGATGGATTAGATGAAATATTACAAATTGATTTATCAATTCTAGATATTTTAAAAACATTACAAAAACCTGGAGTTATTACATTATTAGCATCAAGACTTGAAAATGGAGCTGAAAAATTAAAGTTTACATCATGGATCCAACCTCTTGAATTTAAGCATAATACGGAAGGATTACCAAGAATGTCTGATAATGACATAAGAGCAATGCTAATTAGCCATATTTCTAAGTCGCAAAAAAAAGAATTAATTAAAGAAGATATGGAAAATAATAATTCCATGATTAATCCTTTAATTCAAACTATATCAAATAAAGCAGATGGTCTCCCTCTTTATATAAATTTATTAATTAATGATTTACAACACTCCATGTTTTCTATTAATAATATAGGAGCACTTCCTATAGGGTTAAATAATTATTATTATGAACTTGTAGGAAGAATGGGGATAAATGATATAGATTCTTATAAAGCACCTGTTGTAACATTATTAAGTTTAGTTGATGAACCAATTGATGCAAATGCTATAGCACTTGTCCTAGAAAATGTTGAAGATGCTAAGGATACAGAAAATTTAATTAAAGATGTTCTCTTGGCTGTCGGCAGTTTATTAAAAAGCGTGATTACACCAGAAAATACAAAAGGCTATACTCTTTATCATCAAAGTTTTAAAGAATTTATTTTAAAAGGAGAAAAGGATGAAAAACATCCCCTCCATAGAACTGTAAATAAATTAAAAAAGCGCCTCATTACTAGGGTTTCTATGTGGCAAGAACTTCCAAAATCTAATTTAACTAATCATCTCTTTAGATGTGGGAATAAATATAGTTTAGATTGGGAAGAAGATGGATTAACTAATGTAAAAAATCGTTTAACATGCTTAACATACCTTTTAGCAAGAGCCGAATTCCTTCCTGCTTCAGAACTTATTAGATTAGTTAATGAATATGAATTAATATATTCTAAAATTCCAATTGAAGAACAAAAAGAATTTTATATTTGGAGTTCATTTTTTAAAGAAAAACAACATTTAATAGAAAAAATAGACGAAGAACTTTGGCATCCTAATCAAACTATTTTTCAATTGGCATATGAAGATGGAAAAAATAATTCACCATTAACAGAAGCCGCAGAGAACCTCTTGAAAAATAAAAAAATAAAATTTACTTGGTTAAAAAGTAAAAATAGAAGAGAATTTTATAAACGTTCTGGTTTACTAAGAGTAATGAAAAGTCATACAGATAATATCAACGGTGCACTAATAACTCCTACTGGAGATATTGTATCTTGGTCAGATGACCAAACATTAAAACTATGGGATCTAAATGGTAACTTAAAAGTAACATTTGAAGAGAATGATGATATCAATGGTGTACTAATCACAAATGAGGGGAATATATTATCCTGGACAAAGAAAGAATTTAAGCTATGGCGTATTAATGGTCTTTTGATAAAAACAGTTAAAGAAAAAAATAATATCAATGGTGCGCTAATAACTCCTACTGGAGATATTGTATCTTGGTCAGATGACCAAACATTAAAACTATGGGATCTAAATGGTAACTTAAAAGTAACATTTGAAGAGAATGATGATATCAATGGTGTACTAATCACAAATGAGGGGAATATATTATCCTGGACAAAGAAAGAATTTAAGCTATGGCGTATTAATGGTCTTTTGATAAAAACAGTTAAAGAAAAAAATAATATCAATGGTGCGCTAATAACTCCTACTGGAGATATTGTATCTTGGTCAGGAACAAAATTTAAGTTGTGGAATTTAGAGACTAATAACACGGTTATCTTTGATAAACATACTGATGCAGTAGTAGGTTGCTTAATTACACATAAAGGGGATATACTATCTTGGTCTGAAGACCAAACTTTAAAATTATGGAACTTAAAAGGTGATTTAATCGTAAGTATGGAAGGTCATACAGGAGGGATTTTAGGTGCAATTATTACAGAGGAAGGGAATATAGTTTCTTGGTCCCGAGATTTAAGTATAAAAAAATTTTTATTTCCTGTTGCATCACTTAGAATTTGGAATATACATGGTAATCAAATAGGGCTTTTACAAGGGCATACAGACTGGATAAATGGAGCAGTAATAACAAAGAATAAATCTGTTTTAACATGGTCCGAAGATTTTACATTAAGACTTTGGAATCAAAGAGGAAGTGCATTAGATAAGTTTGAGAATCATACGAATTGGTCATCTGGAATTATAACTTTAAATCAAAATATTTTATCTTGGTCTAGTGATAAAACTTTTAAGCTTTGGGATACATATGGAAATCCATTAGCTTCTTTCATAGGGCATTCAAGCTGGATAATAGGAGTTGCTACACTTGAAAATAACAAAGTGATTTCTTGGTCAAGAGATTGTACCCTTAAAATTTGGAGTATGGGAGGAAATTTACTAACAACATTTATTGGACATATTAATTGGGTAAATGGAGCTATTGTTACTGCCAATGATAATATCCTCTCTTGGTCCAATGATGGAACTCTAAGGTTGTGGAATATGTATGGAGAAGTAATTGCACTTTTTGATGGGCATACAGATAATGTAAATGGAGCTATTGTTACTGCCAATGATAATATCCTCTCTTGGTCCAGTGATGGAACTCTAAGGTTGTGGA
>Ga0256824_10000897_pt1 | contig 11498 bp, 6 predicted proteins | sample CV67metaG_FD_191570 | JGI IMG/M metagenome (GOLD analysis project Ga0256824, IMG submission 191570) | Hydrothermal vent microbial communities from East Pacific Rise, Pacific Ocean - CV67 | ecosystem: Environmental > Aquatic > Marine > Hydrothermal vents | place: Pacific Ocean: East Pacific Rise...
ATGGTAGTAGGTGCTACTGGAGAAGATGATGATTTAATAGGAGGTAATTCTATGCCAAAAGCAGGTGCAGCTTACATATTTGAAAATCAAAATGGAACATGGGTCGAAATTCAAAAAATTATTGCTTCAGACAGAAGTGCATCTGATGAATTCGGCTGGTCTGTTGATATTGATGGAAACACAATTGTTGTTGGTGCACATAAAGACTTTGAAGATGAAAATGGATTAAATCCAATTCATCATGCTGGTTCAGTTTATATTTTTGAAAACCAAGCAGGAATATGGAATGAAACTCAAAAAATTGTTGCGGGTGACAGAGCACTTGATCTTGTTTATCCAACTGGTCATGTAGGAGAAGATTTGTCTGACCAGTTTGGTCACACTATTGGAATATCTGGTAGCTATATAGTGGTTGGTGCACTTAATCATGATTTTAGACCCGATTTAACTTCTGCTTGGCAATGTGGTTCAGCTTATATTTTTGAAAAAAGTGGAGGAACTTGGACGCAAGTGCAACAAATTATTAATTCGGATAATGCAAGTAGTGGAGGTTGGGAACGTTTTGGTTCTAGTGTCGCTATAGATTCAAATATAATTGCTGTCGGTATGTGGGCGCAAGACTATTCAATTACTGGAACAGATTATATGAAAAATGCAGGGGCAGTGTACACTTTTGTACGTGATGGAAGTGGAGATTGGAATGAAAATCAAAAAATTGTTGCTGGAAACCGAAATACTGGTGACCATTTTGGTTGGGATGTTAAAATTAATGATGGGTATATCATTGCAGGTGTCGAACATGATGACCATGACGAAAATGAAACTAATGCACTACTTGAAGCAGGTTCGGCTTATATATTTGAAAAAAATTCTACAGGACAATTTATTGAGCTTAATAAAATTAGAGGGTCTGACCGAGATAGTTTAGATATATTTGGTTATGCTGTTGATGTGTATGGAACGGAAGCAATTGTTGGAGCTTTTCAACACGATTTTAATGTTATTCATGCTGATTCAGTTGATGAAGCAGGTGCAGCTTATATTTTTAGTTCGAATCCATGTCCAACTCAATATTATACAAACACAATAGAAATTTGTAATGGAGCTACTTATACAGTTGGTTCATCTACGTATTCAACTTCAGGAAATTATACTGATGTATTAACGTCTGTTTTAACAGGTTGTGACAGTTCAATTACAACCAATTTAACTGTGATTAGTGATATTATAACCACTCAAAATATAACAATTTGTCAAGGAGAAAATTATGTTGTAGGGACATCAACTTATACTTTAACTGGTAATTATTCTGATGTGCTATCGGCTGTAATTTCAGGCTGTGATAGTACAGTAAATACAAACCTTACAGTAATTCAACAAGTTATTACAAACCAAAATATTACAATTTGTAATGGCGAAAGTTTATCAATTGGTGCGTCAACTTATAATACAACAGGGAATTATACAGACAATTTAATATCACTTTTAACAGGTTGTGACAGTGTTGTGAATACTAATTTAACAGTTTTAGCACCCATAACTTTGACTCAAAACATAATAATTTGTGATGGTGATACTTATTCAATAGGTGCTTCAAATTATACAACCTCAGGAAGTTATTCAGATGTGTTAATAGCTAATAACACTTGCGACAGTACGGTTACTACTCTTTTAACAGTGATTCCACCTATTAATGTCAACCAAACCATTAGTATTTGTGATGGAGACAGTTATCAAATAGGAACGTCAACTTATACCACTGCAGGAAATTACATAGATCTATTAACATCAATTAATGGTTGTGACAGTACAGTGAATACTGAAATTGTAATAATAACTGAATTTGTAATCTCTCAAAATATTACGGTTTGTTATGGCGAAAGTTATACTATCGGAAACCATACCTACACCACCCCTGGGGATTATTCTGATACTTTAGCCATGACAACAAGTAGTTGTGACAGTATTGTACTTACTAATTTAATGATTAATTTACCTATAGATGTGTCCTTAGAAATTGATAATAATAACATAGAATCAAACCAAAACAATAGTTTTTACCAATGGGTAGATTGCGATAATAATTACAGTTACATTACCACAACAGTTTCAAATAATCAAGACATTGACGTTGTAGAAAGTGGAAATTATGCAGTAATTATCAATAACAATAACTGCATAGACACATCAGCCTGTGCGTATGTTGATTTTGTTGGATTAAAAGACTATTCAAAACATAATATTAAGATATATCCTAACCCAAGTAATGGTGAGTTTACAATTTCTAATTCTTTTAATGAAATATATGGTATGAAAATTATTAATTCTGTAGGGCAAACTGTTTTTATTAAGATGAATATAAGCAATTCAAATTACTCAATTGAGAATTTGAATTTAGCAATAGGGGTTTATTTTGTTGAGGTAAGTCTTGAAAAAGAGGTTTTAATTAAGAAGTTGATTGTAGATTAAATTAACCATTTTAAAAACGGTGTAGGTTTTAACGTTAATACTTTAAAACCTCCATGGTTTGGTAAGTTGGTAGATCAAACAAAATTATAAACAACATAATTTACTCAACAACAATTTTATCAGAAAATAGTTTGCCATTTCTTTCAACTCGCCAAACATAAATACCTTTTGATAAGATATTATCAATAAGAATATAGTTAGAATTTCCGAGTTGTTTTTCCATTATTTTCTGTCCTGAAATTGAATACAAAATAAAGGTTGACCCTGTAAATTTTTGATTTAGTTTAAAACGATTGTTTTTGGCTTGAAATGTCAACTTAATTGAGGTTGATGTATTTTCCGTTAATGAATTGGTTAAATAATTTATTTCAACATCCATAATTACAGGTAAATGATCACTCATATACATTAAAGAAATTGAAACTGAATCTGGTACAGAATTATTTGCAGGACTAATAATTGATCCATTAAAACGTAAGCCATCTTGTCCCAATGCTTGGTAAGAATTTGTGATATATTTCACACCTTTTTTTCCTATCATGACGTCATTTGATGCAAAAATAAAATCAAATCTATCATCCATTCCTCCCCAAGACCCATCTCCTAAATTACTTGTTCTTGTACTTTGGGTGTGTAAATAGGCATAGTTTCCGTTATTATGCCAATTTCCAGAGGCGTAAATTGGATCAATCAAAGCTAAAGTAGATGATGTTTTAAGAGTTGTAAAGCCAGGTTCAGTTGCCGCATTATAAAAATTAAAATCACCACCAACAAATACATTTTCAATATTAGTTTTTGTGTTTAAATAATTTCTTAAAGTTGTACATTCAATATTCCGTTGAAATTGTTCATCATTCCCTGCTTTTAGGTGTAAAGAATACATATTGAAATAAATAGTGTCAGATGTTGCACTTATATTAGGATCTTTATAATATAAAACATATTCATTAACATCTCTTAATACTGTAGGTATCTTTTTTTGACTGACTAACCCAAATTTATTTGAATTATAAAATAACATATTGTCTGTGTCTGGTCCATCAATAAAAGCAGCTTTTTGGTAATAATTAATTCCAAATTGATTTAAACTATTTGCTAAAATTAAATTTGCTCCTGTGTTAGTCTTTAATTCATTTACCAATAATAAATCTGGTTTAGTGTATTGAATAATCTTACGCAATGTATCATGTCTTAATGGACTTGTACTGGGGTAATTTAGTATGTTATAATACATGATTTTTACTTGGTCTTGAGCAGAAGAAATGAAACCAATTGATAGAATTACTGAAATTAAAATTATTTTCATTTGTAAAATTTTATATTATGCAAAAATACAGAATTTTTATGTTAAAGAAATCTAAATTTTAATATTGAGTTAAATATATTCTTAACTTAGAATTATGAATTTATTTACAGCTAAAAATTTATCCAAAACCTATTCTAATAATGGGTTTAAATTACAAAACATAAATTTTGATTTACAATCAGGTCATATTTCTGGCGTTGTTGGTGAAAACGGAAATGGAAAAACTACCTTACTAAGAATTGTAGCAGGTGATTTGTCTTTTGATGAAGGAGAAGTAACTTATTTTGGAAACGGTACAATTGACACATTAGGATGGGAGAAAATTAAAAGTAGAATAGCTTATATTCCTCAAAGAATACCACGTTGGTATGGTGGATTAAGAGATAATTTAATTTTTGAAGCAGCCATTAGAAATATAAAAAGTGACAAAGCTGATGCTGTAATTGATGAGTTGGTTGAAAAATTAGGTTTAACAAAATATATTCATTTAAAATGGTCTGAAATTTCAACAGGTTATAGGTTAAGGTTTCAATTGGCAAAAATGTTAATTGGCTCTCCAGACTTATTAGTTTTAGATGAACCAATAGCCAACTTAGATATTAATGCACAAAATAAATTTTTAGCTGATTTACGTGATATTGTTTCTGATGAAAATAGAAAAGTAAGTGTGATATTGAGTTCACAACAATTGCACGAAATTGAGAACATTGCAGATTCTGTTATATTTTTAAAAGCAGGGCAATTAGTTTATGCTGGTGAAGTAAATAAAATTGGAGAAAGCAGAACACATAATGAATTTGAATTACAAGGTGATTTTGATAAGGCATTTTTAACCAATTTGTTTAAAGATATTGAAGTGAATCAAATAGCTAAGACCTTTCATGTAAAAGTAAGTTTAGAATTAACATCATCAGACTTTATTAAAACAATATTAAAGCAAAATAAAACTGTACATTATTTTAGAGACATTAGCTCATCTACAAGAAAATTATTTAACCAATAAAACCCCATTCAAATGAAATTATATCAATCAATTAATAATTATTTATTACGTAATCACCCCAATATTTGGATTACCAGAATACATTTGTTTGCACCTATTGCTATTGTTGTGTTTGTATTACTGTTTGGCTTAAATGCCTTAATGGGCTACAATTTACATGACAAAATGCCGAGAATTGAAGATTCAATCCCTTTAATGATTATCCCAATATTAGTTTACTTAGTCTATTGGTTTGTGTTTCAAGCGCGTTATAATGTAGAGAAATCAGGAGGTAAACTAAATCTGTTTCAAGACTACTTAAATTATTTTAGTTACTTTTTAATTTTCTTTTTATCATTTATGCTATTAATGGTAATACCAATGTCAACAGCATATAAAATATCTAACTCTGTATCAAAAGATCAGCTACAAAAAGATATTAAAATATTAAATACAGGCTATGGTATTTTTAATGAAAATTATAATATTGAAAAAAATGAAGATATTATAACTTTTAGGTCACCAAATAAGTTTGGTTATTCTAATCACGGAATTGTTAAAGATATTAAATTGTCAACTAAAGCTTTTGAAAAGATGACAACTAATTATATTAACACATTTAATAAATATGACAAGAAAGGAATAACCCTTAACACTTCTGAATTAATTAGACATGCTTTTTCTAATGACGTGCTTCCTGATTCTCAAAGTTGGAGGAATTCAGTTAGGTATAAAGTTGATAGAATTCAAGAATTACAAAAAAAAGGGTGTTGTCATGAGTTTACAGATGATAGCGTTTTTATGATTTTAGGAGTGTTTTTAGCCATGTTTGCTTTGTTAGTTTGGATATTTAAACAAATTCATTGGAAGCATTATGTGTTTGGTTTAGTATCAATCCTATTAACACCTATGTTAATTGGTATTGTTGGCTTAATCTTTTTTGAGGTTTTTGATTTTGATGAAAGTGGAGTGTTTCTTTTAGTTTATGCATTATATATTGGTTTTGCAATTAAAGTGATAGCAGCAGTGTTGTCGCCTCAAAGTAATAAAAGTGCAATTGTTATGGCTATGTATTTACAATTAGCTTTACCTTTTTTACCAGTTATAATCTTTGGAGATTATATGAGTAAGCGCAGTTATTTTGATGGTTTTGAGGATCACTTTGTTACAGTTTATATAGTGTCTTGGATTGTTGGATTAATAAGTATAGCAGTTTTTAAATATATATATAAACGCTTAACTGTGTTGCCGTCAAAAAAGTAAGAGGTTTTAACAGAGTAATCGAAGTTAATAGCTTAAATTAATTCAATAATTTTAAGTGCATTTTTAGTGTTGTCAAAGTAGGTGTTGAATGACGATTGCCTTTTAGTTAGTAATTCTTTTGTAAAAGGTGTAGACATTAATTCATCAATTTTTTGATTAATCAACTGCGGTTCGTCTGCAACAGCACACATAGATTTAAAAATACCAGAATCGTCCATAAACGAATTAATAATAATGTGTTTACCAGACTCTAAAGCATGAAGTAATTTTAATTTAATACCCGTTTGCTGAAATGTAAATAATAAATTGACATGAGCAGTATCTATCAAATTATCCATTTCATTTTGTGCTGGGTTTGGAATCAATTCTACATTTTCAATCGCATTAATTTTTACTTTCAAACTTTCGGATGGATTTTTACCAGCAATTTTGATAGAAAAATTACAATTAGGTGCAATTTTATCAATAATAAAGTGAACAGCCTCTTCATTTTCAGTAACTGATAAATTACCTTGAAACAAGCAAAACTTATCTAAACTAATTGAATCATTTAAAGTGTTTTTTTTCTCAGACTGATTAAAAAATGGAGGTAGATGATAAGTATTTGTATACTGTTCAAAATGTGGAATATCCATTTTTGCAACCGATAAGATAGCATGAACTCCATTTAATTGATTTTCAAATTTTTCTAACTTTTTAGCCTCCCAATTCAAATACAACTTTTTTAGTTTACTTTTTTCCCATTTTGCTAAACCATAGTAATAGGTATGTTCAATATTATTGGCCCTTACTATTTTTTTACGCCCATTTAGTTTAGCATGATTTAGAAAGTAACAACATTGTAAACCATCAAATAAAATTGGATATTCATCTTTGCATAAGTTATCTAATAAGTCTTTATTACCTCTACTTGCCACAACATAAGGTAATTTACTGAATATAATTTTTGATAACTGCTTCTTTCTTTTATAATAGTAAATAGTATCACAATACTTTTCTAATTCGGTTGTAGGCGGATTGTGTCCACCATAATAAAAGCAATGATATGTTATATTTACACCTTGTTCGTATAACGTTTTTAATTTATAAAATACATCAACGATACCGCCATAATTGGGAGGGTAGGGTATGTCAAAAGCTATTATATGTAAATGTTTTTTTGTTGTCATCTGTATTAGAAAACGAAATTAATAGAAAATTATGTTTTATCACTGATAAAACATAATTTTATAGTGAAGGCTTTACCGTTTATATATTTATTTCGATTAATCGTAGGTTTTAGATGATTAATCGTTAACTTGTAAGTTTCTATAGGTAAATTATGAAACAATATTTCTCAAATATATCAATTAGAGCACAGTTTTTAGTTGTGTTTTTACCTGTTGTAGCTTTGCTTATAACTGTAAATTCATGCTATAATTATGTTAATGAGACAAATAAGTTAATGGCCAGGGAATTACAAAAAAAAGAAAACATAAAAGACGGGGTTAAGCAATTTGTTAATAATTATGATTTGTCTTTAAAATTAATAGAATCATCTTTGGAAGTCAGAATAAAAGAATTGTTTGATTCTGTTTTAATTAATCATAAAGTAGATTTAGAACATCAAGATTTAGATACTTTGCAGATTCTGTTAGGTATGAATCCTGAAACTGAAGATTTATACATCATTAATAGACAGGGCATAATTATTAACACATCAAAAAAATCTGATTTAGGACTGGATTTTACAAAGTTTGGACCAAGTTATGTCGAATTTTTAGATAATTGTTGGGAAAATAAAACATTATTTATTGAAAGAGTTGCGACAGAAAGCTCAAGTAGATTACCTAAAAAATTCGCTTACCAAGCTTATAATGATTTATATATTTTGGAACTAGGAATAAGATATAAAAATATTGACAGTATGGTAAACAATTTTAAATCAAAAATTATCTCATTTACTAATCGGTATTCAAATATCCAATCTATAGATTTATTTGGTGCGACTGAAGTTTTAATGTCAAAGACTTTCGGTAATGAAATAGACAGTACAATTAAAGCTGATGCTATACAATGTTATAAAACTAAAAGAGATACAACATTAATCACATTCAATGAGCATGAAACTTATACTGATTTAATGTCTATTGACATGCGTGGTGCTGAATATTTTGAAGGATATGTACTCCAGATTATTTCAGATGATAGTTTACAAAAAGAATTAATATATCAGAATAGAAATAAATATTTAATTACCCTTTTTGTGAGTTTAATTATAGTGTTTTTATTGGTTTGGTTCTTAGCTAAAAGAATTACTAAACCAATTCATATGTTATCAGAAAAAGTAAAAACAATGGCTCAAAATTCTGAATTAAATGAAGTTAATATTTATGGAAATAAAGAAACTACAAGCTTTACTAATCGTTTTAATCAACTCACAAAAAACATTAATGAATTACAAAGTGGGTTGGAACAAAAAATTAAAGACAGAACTATTGAGTTGACAATAAAAAATGAAGAACTAAATAAATTATTAACAGAAAGAAATTTTTTAATAAAAGAGATTCATCACAGAACAAAAAATAACCTTCAAATAATTTCAAGTCTGCTTAATTTACAATCTCGTGTAGTTAAGTCTAATGTAGCAAAAGAAGCTTTTAAAAACTCTATAGGTAGGGTGCAATCAATGGGGTTGTTACATGAAAAACTATATAAAAATTCAAACTTTATATCCGTTAATTCTCATAAGTATTTATTTGATTTAGTTAAGTTATTTGACAATGAACCTAATATTAAAATTAATCTTAAGAAAAGTAATATTGAACTAAAGTCATCACAGGCTATTTCGATAGGTTTGATATTAAATGAGTTTATTATCAATTCCTACAAGCATGCTTTTAAAACTATATCTAATGGTGAAATTAAGATTGAATTAACTCAAAAGAATGAAATGATTAGTTTGTCTTTAAAAAATAATGGAGATAGATTACCTGATAATTTTGAAACAAAAAACTTAGAGTCATTAGGAATGACTGTAATTGATGCGTTTACAGAAAAACTAAATGGTGTATTTACTTTTACAAATCAAAAACTTGAAGGTGTTGTATTAAAAATAAACTTCCCTAAGAATTTAAATCATGAAGAAGAATAAGTGGATAAACACATTTCTCAGTAACTAATTAAATAATATAACTTATATTTATCGGACTAATTATTGCTTTATAGCAATAGTTAAATTAATTATTCTATAAATATGAAACATATACTTACTTTATTATTAGTGATTTTCACTATTTCTTGTTCAACAGCTCAACATGGACAATGGGGTTCAAAAAATAAAAAAGCAATCAAATATGCAAATTTAGCAATCGAAAAATCGCGTGAATATGATGATTATGGACGATTTAATTATAAAGAAGCAATAGACTATTGCGATAAAGCAATTGAAAAAGATCCAACTTTTATGGATGCTTACTTAATGAAAGCAGATTTTGCAACATCAATGAGAGACTTAAAATTAGCATCACAATCCTATAGAGATGCCATTGAAGTGAATCCAAATTATACTAAAACAGGTTTTGTGTATTTAGAAGCCGCTCAGCTAGAAATGAAAGTCGCAGAGTATGATGAAGCTTTGAAACATGCTAAACATTATAAAACTATTCGTGGTGCTAACCCTAAAATGATACCTGAAGCAGATTGGATTATTAAAAATTCAGAATTTGCAATTCATGCTGTTAAAAACCCAGTACCATTTAAACCTGTTAATATTGGTAGTGGCGTAAATACACCAGACCCTGAATATTTTCCAACCTTAACAGTTGATCAAAGTCAATTATTATTTACACGTAGAGTATCTGATAGTAGATTAAGAGCTGGTGCACAAGAAGACTTTTTTGTTAGTCAAGGCGATAATAATTATTGGAGAGTAGGGCAGCCAATGCCAAAAAATATAAACACATCATTTAATGAAGGTGCACCTACGTATGCTCCAGATGGTAGGACAATTATTTTTGTGGGTTGTGCTGATGAAAACCGCAGGTATGGAGCAGACAGAAGAGGATATGGAAGTTGTGATTTTTTTGTAACTAAAAAAATTGGAAAAAAATGGATGGATCCTATTAATCTTCCTGGGCAAGTGAATACTGCAAATTGGGAAACGCAACCGTCTTTGTCGAGTGATGGTAAAACATTGTATTTTATTAGAGGTAAAGTAAGAAGTTCTGGAGGACGAAATAAAAGAAATGGAAACATTTATGTATCAAAATTACAACATGATGGTAGTTGGGGAATAGCTGAAAAGTTACCCGATAATATTAATACACCTTTTTCAGAATCATCAGTTCTAATTCATCCAGATGGAAAAACATTGTATTTTTCTTCAAATGGACATATTGGAATGGGTGGGTATGATTTATATATGACTCAATTATTACCAAATGGAGAATGGAGTACACCTAAAAATTTAGGATACCCTATAAATACTGAAAATGATGAAAACTCATTACTGGTATTTGCTGATGGTAAATTAGCCATTTTCGCTTCTGACAGACCAGGTGGATTTGGAGGGTTAGATTTGTATAGCTTTGAATTACCTAAAAATGTTAGACCAACTAAAACTATTTATATGGAAGGTGTCGTGTTTAATTCAGTTACAAAAGCTAAACTTAAAGCAGAATTTAGCTTAAAAGATATTGAAACTGGTGTTGAGGTTGTCCGTTCATCTTCTGATTATAAAACAGGAGAGTTTGTAGTCACCTTACCAACAAATAAAGAGTACGCTTTAATTGTAAATAAAGAAGGCTACAATCCTTTTTCAGTTAATTTTAATTTAACTGTTGCTGAAAATTCGGATAAACCATACCATATTGACGCCCCATTAATTCCAATTAACGCCCTTGGTACTGAGGTTTCACTTAAAAATGTGTTTTTTGATTTAGATTCATATAATTTAAGAACAAAATCTTATGTTGAGCTAAATAATTTAGTCGATCATTTAAATAACAACCCCAACATGAAAATTGAGTTGCAAGGACATACTGATGCACAAGGTAATGCCGCTCATAATTTAGAGTTATCTAAAAATAGAGCAAAAGCTGTAATGAACTACTTAATCACAAAAGGAATAGATAAATCGAGATTAGATTCTGAAGGATATGGAGAATCAAAACCAGCAACAATTAAAGATAAAAACGGTATTGATGTTACTTTAACAGAAACTTACATTAACACATTACCAACAAACGAACAAAAAGTTGCTCATCAAGAAAATAGACGAACAATCTACGTAGTAAAATCATTATAATTTAATAAAAACCAAAACCAAAACCAAAACCAAAACCAAAACCAAAATACTTCTAACACAGCCTCCCTCTTTTAAGAGGGAATGAGGGAGATTAATCGCCACAAGCAAACAAAACGAAACAAAATACAGCCTTTCCCTATGTCATATTGAGTTTTTATCGAAATAAAGGGAGACCAAGAGGGATTAATCGT
>Ga0256824_10000898_pt1 | contig 11494 bp, 8 predicted proteins | sample CV67metaG_FD_191570 | JGI IMG/M metagenome (GOLD analysis project Ga0256824, IMG submission 191570) | Hydrothermal vent microbial communities from East Pacific Rise, Pacific Ocean - CV67 | ecosystem: Environmental > Aquatic > Marine > Hydrothermal vents | place: Pacific Ocean: East Pacific Rise...
CCGTAGATACCCTTTCCTACCTTTCTTCTAAAAGACGGTAAGCTTTTTCTAACTGATATAAATATATTTGTTTATTTTTACTGCAATAATTGTAACTTTTTTAGCTTAAATGGATATTAAGTGCTTTACTATAGGTACTGTAAAAAATTTACCTAAATATGTAGTATACTTTCTTAGGAAAAGGAAAGCCAATGTTTATAGATAAAAATGATGAGAATATGATATATCAAACATTTAAAGAACGAAACATAGGATTGGCTCTCTCTGGTGGTGGGCATAGAGCAGCAGTATTTCATTTGGGTGTACTTTCTTACTTGGCAGAAAATGGTTTGCTTGAAAACGTAAAACATCTCTCGACAGTTTCAGGTGGGTCTGTGCTTATGGGACTCATTTATAAACTTAACAACTATAAGTTTCCAAATAGTCATGAGTATATAGAAAATATTTTACCTCAGTTATCGCCATATTTTACTAAACATTCTTTACAAGGAAGCGCTTTACTAAATATGCTGAAAAAACTCACTTTTCTTAACCGTCACTCTATACTCTCTTATACACTTAAGAAAAACTGGGGGATAGATGCAAATATGCAAGACATAGCAGAAAAACCCATATGGAGCATCAATACTACAGTCTTAGAATCTGGTAACAATTGGCGTATAGAAAAAGAAAAAATGGGAGGACATGAACTTGGGTATGTTACTTATCCTGAGATGGATTTATGTGATGCTATTGCTGCGTCTGCAGGTTTTCCTATAGGGATAGGGCCATTTAAGTTAAAAGTGAGTGACTATGACTTTTACCCTAAAGGCATGGAGGGACAAAAAAATTTACTCCTATACGATGGAGGACTTTACGATAACTTAGGGGCGGAGGTACTGCTCAAAAAGAATTTCTCAGCATTTGCAAAAGGTATAGACTTTATTATGGTGAGTGATGCTTCTAAGCCTTTGGAGCTAGAGGGAGTAAGGTACTGGGGTCGCATAGGACGACTTATAGATGTCTCCACAGAACAAATACGAAGTTTAAAGGTACGCTTGTTTCATAAGTTTCTTCGCGACAATAAAGGTGATGGTATACATATACGTATAGGTACAGAGTATGCAAACTTAGAACAAGATGCTAACTTTGCAAAGTCAGTAGAAACAAATCTTAAAAAGATGTCTCAATCAGACTTTGAATCTTTACAGGCAAATGGCTATACCACAGCGATGAAAATGTTCGATAAGTATTTGTTAGATTTAGCATGAAAGATATATGGATGTAAATACCCAACTTTAGGCTGGGTTAAGTTAAAATAACTGCATTCTAAAATTATTGTTCGGAGAATACTAAACATGGCATCACAATCAAACTCAGCACTCATTTGGGCTACGGCAGACTTGCTTAGGGGTGACTATAAGCAGTCGGATTATGGGAAGATTATCTTGCCTTTTACTTTACTTAGACGGCTAGAGTGTGTACTTGCCCCTACCAGAGGTGAGGTACTTGCAGAGAATGATGCTAGAAAAAACTTGGGCATCCCTATGGAGCAGTTTTTGACACGTAAGTCTGGGCATAGCTTTTATAACACTTCTAAGTTTACCTTGACCAAGCTCATGTCAGATGCGAACAACATACGAGAAAACCTAGACAGTTACATCAACGACTTTAGCCCCAATGCTAGAGAGATATTTGAGAAGTATGAGTTTAGTACGCAGATAGATAAATTAGACGAAGCGAACTTGCTGTACCTCATAGTAGAAAAATTCGCTACTTTAGACTTGCATCCTGACAGCATCTCTAACCATGAGATGGGGTTGATGTTTGAAGAGCTTATACGTAAATTTGCTGAGGCATCAAATGAGACAGCAGGGGAACACTTTACCCCACGTGACATCGTGCGTTTGACGACCTCTTTGCTCTTTAGTACCGATGATGAAGTACTGACTAAAAAAGGCATAGTCCGTAGCTTGTATGACCCTACGGCAGGTACAGGTGGGTTTTTGTCTAGTGGGTCTGAGTATGTGCATGAGCTTAACCCCGATGCGACGCTAGTGACTTTCGGGCAAGAACTCAACGGAGAGTCCTATGCCATCTGTAAAGCAGATATGATGATAAAAGGTCAAGCCGTAGAGAACATAAAGCACGGTAACACGCTTAGTGATGACCAGTTGGAAGGTAACAAGTTTGACTATATGCTTTCCAATCCCCCTTTTGGAGTGGACTGGAAAAGGGTACAAAAATTTGTAGTAACTGAGCATGAGGAGCAGGGGTACAATGGTAGGTTTGGGGCAGGACTGCCTAGGGTGAGTGATGGTTCGCTACTCTTCTTGCTTCACCTTGTCTCTAAGATGCGACCTGTAAGTGAGGGTGGTTCTCGCATCGGCATCATCTTGAACGGTTCGCCTCTTTTTACAGGAGGGGCAGGAAGTGGCGAGAGTGAGATACGACGGTACATCTTAGCAAACGACTACCTCGAAGCCATCGTGGCTATGCCTAACGATATGTTTTTCAACACAGGCATCGCTACGTACATCTGGATACTTTCTAACAACAAACCTACCCACAGACTAGGACAGGTACAACTCATAAACGCTTCTAGTATGGGTAACAGTATGCGAAAGTCTCTGGGTTCTAAGCGTAAGTTCTTGGACGAAGAGCAGATAGATACCATAGTAAGACTCTATGGAGAAAATGAAGCTTCTGACATCTCGAAGCTGTTTGACACTACAGACTTTGGGTACAGACGCATCACGGTGGAGCGTCCACTACAGTTAAGCTACTACCCACATGATGTAGAGAAGTTAGAAGCTCTACGAAACGACAAAGCTTTTGCAAAGTTGGGTGAGCTTGGAGCAGAGGTTTTAGCCTCGTTAGCCAAAATGCCAGAGCAGATAGACGACCGTGAGGTGTTTAGTAAAGCGTTAGATGTTAAGTTGACCGTAACACAGTATAAAGCAGTACAGAAACACATCTCTGTACACAATGACGATGCGGTGCTGTGTCGTAACAAAAAGGGAGAGCTAGAAGCCAACTCTGACTTGCGTGACTACGAGAACATCCCTCTAAGTGAAGACATCTACACCTACTTTAAAAGAGAAGTCACACCACACGTACCTCTAGCGTGGATAGACGAGAAGAAGAGAGATGCCAAAGATGGTGAAGTGGGCATAGTGGGCTACGAGATACCCTTTAACAGACACTTCTACGAGTACACACCTCCACGTGAGTTGGAAGAGATAGATGCAGAGTTGGAGACGCTGAGTAGTGAGATAATGGAGATGCTTCGTGAGATATAACATTGTACGATATGCAAAGCATTTAACCGTAGGTCGGGGTGTCCTCTCCCCGACATCAATCGGTATGAGATCCATGTTAGATCTGGTTAAAGATAGTCTGTATAAAAAACATTTATTGCATGATATGATTTTGATGGTTGTTCAGATATGTGTCGGGGAGAGGACACCCCGACCTACGGGGATGCAATATGTCTAAATATAAACCATACACAAAATATAAAGATAGTGGGATTGAGTGGTTGGGGGAGATTCCTGAAGGGTGGGAGGCTAAGAAGTTAAAATATATTTCAACAGTTAATGATGATGTCCTACCCGATAGTACATCAGGAGAAGAAGAGATTAAGTATATCGATATAGGAAGTGTAACGACTGGATATATCCTGAATTATGAACACATGCTATATAGTAATGCCCCGTCAAGAGCAAAAAGAATTATAAAAACTGGAGACATACTTGTCTCTACAGTGAGAACATATTTGAAAGCTATTGCCCCTGTTTCTAGTGAATATGACAACTATATCGCATCAACAGGGTTTGCAGTAATTAGGTCAAACAAAGAGTTAAATAGTACGTTCACAGAATATGCATTGTTATCCAACTATTTTGTTGACTTAGTAGAATCTCATTCTGTTGGTGTGAGCTATCCTGCTATAAACTCATCTAATATAATGACATTTAATATTGCATTACCACCCCTCCAAGAACAAAAAACCATAGACAACTACCTAGACAAAACCACAGTCAAGATAGACAACCTCATAGAAAAGCAGACAAGGCTCATAGCACTACTGAAAGAGAAACGCCAAGCTGTCATCTCTACTGCTGTGACCCGTGGGCTAGACAGTTCTGTGCCTATGAAAGAGAGTGGGGTTGAGTGGCTGGGGGAGATTCCTGTGGGGTGGAAAACTCCAAAGTTAAAACTATTTATTACAACTACCAAAGGCTTTGCATTTAAATCTGATGATTTTATAGAAGAAGGAATACCTGTTGTGAAAATGAGTGAAATTAAGAATGGTACAATTAATAAAAGTTCAGTTTTTTTACCTAAAACATTTCAATTTACGCATAAACAGGTACTACTTAGATATAAAGATATAATTGTAAGTACAGTTGGTAGTGCCCCTGAAGTTAAGAATTCGGCAGTAGGACAAATTGGTATAGTCCCTAGAGAGCATGATGGTTCTTTACTTAATCAAAACACAGTAGTTTATTCACCAAATAAAACATTACTGTCTAATAATTATTTACCATATGTTTTAAATTCTCAAGCGTATAGAGAGCATTTAGATATATATGCACATGGGACTGCAAATCAAGCCAGTTTAAATCTTGTTGATATGTTGAAATTTGTTTTTCCTTCCCCCTCTTTGAAAGAACAAGAAAAGATAGCCAACTACCTAGACGACAAAACCCAAAAAATAGACAACCTCATAACCAAAGCCACCAAAGCAATAGACCTACTCAAAGAGAGACGTACCGCTCTTATCTCTGCTGTGGTTACTGGGAAGGTGGATGTGAGAGGTGGGGTTTGATAGGGTATAATAATACAATAGTTGATGATAAGGGAGTTGCGTGTTACAGATAGAAAGAATTATATCTTCTATGTCTTATGGTAATTCTAAGCCCATAAAAATAGTCGCTGATGATGGCAAAACATATGTACTTAAATTTCGTAAAGATTATGTCAATGGTAAAGATAGAAGCAATACCAATGAATATATTGCATATAAACTCATAGAGCATTTCTCTTTGCATATTGCACCTCAAACCCTAAAGCTCATTGAGATAGATGACCTTACTATAGAACTGGCTAAAAAATCTAATATTTCTAAAGAGAGTTTAGCATATATGATGCAATCTAAAGGTACAAATATTGCTATTGAATTTTTAGAAGATTGTGAAAAGGCTGAGAAAAATGAGATAGAGCATAAGGCATTTATATCAGAAGTTAGAACCATAGATATGATACTTATGAATGCAGATAGAACACTAGATAATACAAATATATTGCGAGACCAAACTAAGAAAAGTAAGTTCTTTGCTATAGATTGGGGCTTATCACTAGATGCTACGGAACTCTATAGTGATGTAAAAAAAGGTACAATAGATAGTCGTCTAATGTATTATCAAAATGTAGATGTGGTTAAACGTCCAGAATATATTTTTAATGATTCTCTAAGCTTTAAGACTTTGGATACCAAGGATATTGAAGGTATAATTACACAAATTATAGAAGGAATCCCTGATGAATGGGAGACTAATTTCTGTGCTGAATATATTATAGAAATTCTCACAAGTAGAGTACAGAATAAAATTTAATAAGGGAAAGGAGATAAAATGCGACAAATGTATGAGTATAAAATAGTCAGATACTTTCCCAATACACTTAGCGATGAGTTTATAAACATTGGCGTGATGCTAGATGGTACTAAGTACCTTGAACGCGTTGTTACAGAAGTAGAAGCAAAGCATCTTTATTGTTCTGCCCTTATTGGTGAGAGTAAAAAGTTTTATGGGGTTATTGAACATATCCAAACGCTTGTAGAAAAGAATACATTGCGAGACCCACACCATTATTTTCATAACTATGTTATCTCTGAAAGTAAACATCTTACTTCTGACAAAAGTGAAGAAGAGATACTTGATGGGCTTTTTGAATCATATATAGGATATAAACTTCACAGTGAAGAGAAACTAGATAAGAGAATGAAGCTTATACAAGATAGTTTTAAAATTGTCAAAAAAGAGTTTAAAAACCATATAGCTATCCATCGTTCATTGAAGTTTGACTTTGAAATTGAAAATGTAAAGAATCAAAAAATATATCATGCAAATGTCGGAAGTCTTGGGAATAAACATGATATTTTTAAGATGTTAATGGATACACCTTTACATAAACAATTTAAACATAACTATGATTTTCTTGATATATCAACACATAAAATAGAGAATGACTTTACAGAAAGATTGGCAAGAGATAAGATAGATACATATGAATATAGTAACGATGAAAAAATAGAAGCTTACATGGAACAGTTGATAGTAGCATAGAGAAGTTTACTCCTAATGCTTTTTATCTTAAGAAATAATTATTTTTGGGAGTAGCATGAGCAAACACAAAGAAAGACAGTTCCAAATAGAGATAGTGCAACATCTGACATCTAACAACTGGACAGAGGGTGATGCAAGTGGCTATGACAGAGAACTAGCCCTATACCCACAAGATATTATCGCTTATATCAAATCTACCCAACCACAAGCCTACGAAAAGATGCAAAAGCGTGAAGGTACAAAGACCGATGAGGTACTGTGTAAGCACGTGGCAAAAGAGATGGACAAGCATGGTGCTTTGTACTACTTGCGTAACGAGCTAAAGTACATAGGCTCTAAGTTTAAACTCTGTCAGTTTAAGCCTGAGCTACACAACGCAGACACCCAAGCGAAGTATGATGCCAACATCTTAAGAGTAGTGCAAGAAGTTACTACCAAAAGTGGCAAAGAACGCTTAGACCTCGTACTTTTTCTTAACGGTATACCCATCGCTACCTTAGAACTCAAAACAGACTTCACCCAAAACGTGCAAGATGCCATAAACCAATACAAGTACGACAGACCAGCCAAAGGTGAAGCACTACTAGAGTTTAAACGTAGAGCATTGGTACACTTCGCTGTGAGTACAGATGAAGTCTATATGACTACCAAACTTGCAGGGGCAAACACTTACTTCTTGCCCTTTAACAAAGGAAGAGAAGATGGTGCAGCAGGAAACCCACCTAACCCTAGTGGCTATGCTACGGCATACCTATGGGAAGAGGTGTTGGAGCGTGAGTCTTTACTGAACATCATCGCGCGTTATGTGCATTTGGAAGTCAAGACCAAAGAAGACCATGAGGGTAAAAAGAGTAAGAGTGAAACACTCATTTTCCCACGCTACCACCAACTTGATGTGGTAAGACAACTCTTAGCCGATACCAAAGCCAAAGGTGCAGGAAATCACTACCTTGTGCAACACTCCGCAGGGTCAGGGAAATCAAACTCCATAGCATGGCTGGCACACCAACTCTCTTCACTGCATAATGACAGTGAAGCGTCAGTATTTAACTCTATCATCGTCATCACAGACCGTACTGTGTTGGACAGTCAACTTCAAGAGACTATCTCTAGCTTTGACCATAAAGAGGGTGTGGTAGTAGGTATTACAAGAGAGGGTTCTAGCGAATCAAAATCTACTCAACTAGCAGATGCTTTAGAGCGTGGGGCAAAGATTATCATTACCACGATACAGACTTTTCCATTTGTACTAGATGCCATAAGGGAGAGAACCAGCCTAAAAGATAAAAGCTATGCCATCATAGCCGATGAAGCCCACTCTTCACAAACAGGACTTACAGCCAAACAACTCAGAGAAGTGCTTACTGTAGAGCAGATAGAAGAGGGTGTAGAGTTAAGTGCTGAAGATATCATCTCGGCATCTATAGAGACGCGTAGTGCCAGTGAAAATCTAAGCTTCTATGCCTTTACTGCTACGCCTAAGCCTAAGACTTTAGAGATGTTTGGTGTCTTGCCTAACCCTGATGAAGCACCATCCCAAACCAACAAACCCCAAGCCTTTCACCTCTACACAATGAAACAAGCCATAGAAGAAGGCTTTATCTTAGATGTACTACATGGCTATACGACCTACAAACTTTACTACAAACTGGAACATAGTGATACGCACCATGATAAAGAAGTAGAGAGTAAAAGAGCTAAGGTAACGATAGCTAAATGGCTGAACATTCATCCACATAATATCGCCCAGAAGATAGAGATAATATGTGAACACTTTAGAAAGCATGTGGCTCAGATGTTAGACGGTCAAGCCAAAGCTATGGTCGTTACTTCAAGTAGAAATGCAGCGGTACGTTACAAGATAGCATTTGACAAGTATATACAAGAGCATGGTATAGAAGAGAATATGCAAGCGATGGTTGCCTTTTCGGGTAAAGTAAGTGATGACATAGAGGGGATGGAAAAAGAGTACACAGAAGCCAATATGAATCCAAACCTAAGAGGCAGGGATATGAGAAAGGCATTTGATAGTAATGACTACCAAGTGATGCTCGTAGCCAATAAGTTTCAGACAGGATTTGACCAACCAAAACTCTGTGCCATGTATGTCGATAAGAAGTTAGGTGGGGTAGACTGTGTACAAACACTCTCAAGACTCAACAGAACGTACGCAGGAAAAGAACAAACTTTTGTACTAGACTTCTACAATGAAGCAGACGAGATAAAAGAGGCATTTGAACCCTACTATCACACTACAGAACTAGAAGATGTCACAGACCCCAACATAGTCTATGACATGCAACACAAGCTAGAGCAAAATGATATTTTTACGGCGTATGATATAGAGAACTATGCCAAAGCTTTTTTTGACCCAAAGGGGACACAGGCATCTATGTCTTCTGCTATTAAACCAGCAGTAGATAGATATAAAAATAGATACAAGCAGATATTAGATGAGAGTAATGGTATTCAAAATAGTCTTAAAGAAGCTAAGAAAAATAAAGATGAGAAAAGTGTTCATAATCTAAAGCTTGACCTTAAAGCAACCAATGAAGAGAAGAGTGCCTTAGACATCTTTAAAAAAGACCTTGTGACTTTTTTACGTATGTATGAGTTCTTATCTCAAATAGTAGACTATGCAGATGAAGAACTACTCAAACTTTCTGCCTTTGTGAAAGCACTTATCCCTAACCTAAAGACGTACGAGACTAAAGACCCTATAGACATCTCTTTGGTAAAGTTATCGCACTACAAGCTACATAAGCAAAAAAATATAGAGATCTCTTTATCAGGGGGTATTGAACTGCCTCCTATAAGTGGAGGGGGTGCAGTAGCAAGAGACCCAGAGAAAGAACTTCTCTCACAGATAGTGGGTCATATGAACGCACTCTTTGAAGGTGAGTTGAGCGATAAAGATATGATTAACTATGCCAACACTATCAAAGATAAGCTGTTAGAAAATAACAAAGTCATGGAGCAAGTCACTAACAACACAAAAGAACAAGCGATGATGGGTGGCTTCGTAGAGGCTATGAACTCAGCGGTCATAGAGAGCTTGGATGTAAATCAAAATATGGCAACACAAGTACTAGGTGAAGATAGAATCAAAGAAGGGCTTGCAGATATTGTGTATGAGTTGATAATGAAGGGTTTAGCGAACAATAATGCTTATGCAATCAATACTAGTCATAACCCTGAGTTAATGGCTGCTGAACCAAAGACAAAGTACGGGGGAAATAATACGTAGCAATAGGTTGCCAAAATGATTTTAGAAAAAGTAGGAAATATTTGAAAGTACTTGTTTGTAGGGTTTTGTGAGTAGTGTATAAATATATGGCTGAGAGGAAGGGATTCGAACCCTCGGTGAGTTACCCCACACAGACGTTCCAGGTCTGCACCTTCGACCACTCGGACACCTCTCATTATAGGACGCTTTTTGAAGGAAATTCAATAAAGCTACGTTTCCATACTAAGGTATGACTTAGAAAAAACTAAATTTTTTCTGAACGCTATTTTACTTGTCAGGCACCGAATTATAGCTTATCGTGTTTAAAACAGACTAAATTTAATGGAATATAAGCACATTTAGGTTATGATTCTTTTGCCTCTTTTCAGACCTGTGCAACGGTATTGAAGGACAATGGGTCAGGATGGGAACATAGCAGCCCACCTTTCTTTACTGGGTGCCGCAGGTATCTGGGGAGGGGTACTTTCTTAATTTATCTATCTTCTTCATTATTTATCACGCTCCACTCATCAAAGGGTAAAGCTTCAAATTGCACCTTCTCAATACTATAGGTATAGCTATTTGCAACCGTAACTATGGTTACTTTTTTAATACCATACTGTTTATATAGAGAAAACTTATTTTGGGATTTAACCCAAAGACTCTCTTCGCTTTCAAAGGGTGAGGGAATAATGAGTTCATTTTCTTTTGTAATGTACCCATGAATACCTAATGTTTTAACATCAATATAATGTTTTATAAGAGCTAGGGCTACCATAGTGTCAAATTGTATAATAAATGGTTGCCCTAATGTTAGATATTTGGCAAAGGCGAAGTCAAAGAGGAGCATTTTTTTTCCTGATTTTTGATAATGATCATCTATAAATAAAATGAGCTTTTCTTCCGTAAAGTATTTGATAGTCATATAAAGCCAATCTTTAGAGACTTTGAACTTTTCTTTTGCAAAGGTATATATCTGATGTGTGGTGAGATGTTTTGTATGTTGTTGTGCAAGTAAGAGAAGTAGCTTCTGCTCTTGCAGGCTAAAGCTACTTTGAAAAAAAGTTTTCATGGCTTGGGTACTTGTCTTTTGAGAATGTGCAAGTAAAGGAAGTGTACCAGAACGTAAAAAATGATTAAACCCTTTACCCTGTGCACTGGTAGTTTCAAAGGCTAAAAATTCTTCATAGTCAAGAGGAAAAAGTTCAACAGGTATAAAGTTTTTATCTTTCAATGCTACACGGCTAAGGACAATAAGCCTAAGGACATTAGGGAAAGAAGAGAAGACCCCCTCTTTGTAATGGTCGAGTACTAAGATACTAATATGATTCTTATCTATATATTGTTGTAAAGTTAGTAAGGAGAGAGTATTAAAAATGAGATTAGGATCTTCTAAGTCTATATAGAGAAGTGCATCACTTTTTTCCTCAGAGAGGTAATCTAGGATGATAGAAGTTTTTCCCGCACCACGGACACCATAAAGATTTATATCTCCTTCAAAGGGAAGTTGACACTTTCGTGGGACAAAGTTTTCATTATGGGGCAACTGGTTTTGATAATATTCAAGTAAATTCATAGGCTTGTATCCAATAATATTCCTTATTAAAAGGAATCATTTTTGATGATTGTATCACTTTATCTGTTAAAAGTATTGCACCTTTTAAAAACTTTTGGTATAATTCGCGTTCCTAAATTTATGTTAGAGGGGTTATGCCCTGTGTTTAGGCACCTTGGCGTTGCCATGCTGACGAGTTCTTTTAAAGGTAAAATATGGAAAAAATTAGATTAAAGCTTAAAGCTTACGATCACAGAGTGTTAGACAGATCAGTTGCTGCTATCGTAGATGCAGTTAAACGTACAGGTGCAGAGATTAGAGGGCCAATTCCAATGCCAACTAAATTGAAGCGTTATACTGTTCTTAAATCGCCACACGTAA
>Ga0256824_10000900_pt1 | contig 11483 bp, 24 predicted proteins | sample CV67metaG_FD_191570 | JGI IMG/M metagenome (GOLD analysis project Ga0256824, IMG submission 191570) | Hydrothermal vent microbial communities from East Pacific Rise, Pacific Ocean - CV67 | ecosystem: Environmental > Aquatic > Marine > Hydrothermal vents | place: Pacific Ocean: East Pacific Rise...
ACTTAGGATTTTACTATAATATAGCTATGATAATTGTAGAGAATAATATTGATATGACTATAGCAGATGCTCTTTATTACCAATATGATTATGAAGGTGAAGTATTTAAAGAACGTATGCCTGGAACTAAATCTTATAAAGCTAAACTAGGGGCCAGAACTACTACTAAAACTAAGAAGATTAACACATCTATGATAAAGAAGTTTATAGAAGAAAATATGTTAATAATCCAGGATAAACAAACACTAGGTGAACTATTCAACTTTATAGAGAAGAAAAATGGAACTTTTAGTGCAGAAGAAGGATATCATGATGATTTAGTTATGTCTATGTCTTTGTTATTTTTTCCTTTCCATAATATGAGAAATTGGGATGACTTTAAAGGATTTGTAGCTCTATTAGAAGCTAACGAAGTAGAGACTGAACAGAAAGAACAAGATACTTTAGAATTTTTGGATATGGGATTTAGTTCTGATGATGAAGAGTCATCTGGTTTTACAGATGACTTATGGGATTCGATAGACGCTAGTGATTTCTATGATCTGGATGCTTAATTAAATATATCTACAAATCCTGCAGTAGGTACTGCTCCAGATCTTTCAGTACCGTAAGGTGCACCAACAATAATATTATTTCTATTAACTATAGCTACTGTAAAACCAAAGTTGCTTAGTCCAACTGCTGATTTTGGCTCCATTATAATTGATTCACCAGTATCTATATCATACCTATATATAAAGCCACTCCACAAATAATTACCAATAAATAAATAATTATTAGATGGATATTTGGTAATAAAAACTTTACTACCATTAGTATATGTTACTCCTGCAGGAGTTAATTTAGGTACTATTTGTCTATTATTTCCATCTAGGTCATATAGACTAACACTATCATCCCAACCTGACCAATAGAGCCCAACTTTTCTATCTGTTCTGCTTCCTACTACTATATTAATATCATTAATATCCACTGAATGTCCTGTAGTAGCTGAAGTAAATTCTCCTGCTATAATCTTTATAATATTTCCTGCTAGGTCATATACTACAGCTCCTCCATAATTGATATTACCATAATAATCATGATCTCCATCTGGTGCACCAATAACAATTCTAGTGTCATTCATTGCTACTGAATAACCAAATTGGCCTCTTCCCATTGGAGCGTATATTTTTACTTCATTAGTTCCATCTATATCATATAGATAAGCTACTCCTGTTCCTTTATTCATAGCTCCTACTAATATCTTATTATCTGTCATTGCTATGCTATATCCAAATCTATCATTAGCTAGGCCATTACTAGATTTTATTATTAGCTCATTAGTTCCATCTAGGTCATATCTATAAACTATACCACAGGAGCTTTTTCCATCGGTATCAAAATAAGATGAAGCTATTAATATATAGTTATCGTTTATAATTACTGCATTTCCAAAGTTACAGTAGGACTTAGCATTACTAGGTATTATTTTTACTTCATTAGTTCCATCTATATCATATAAGAAAGCACAACCATTGTCTGTAAGAGATGAATTATTGTCTTTTTCACAACCTATAAGTATTTTGTTTCCATTAGTACTTACACTACATCCATATCTATTATTTAGTGTTTCATTTGAAGCTCTCATTGTATGAGAGTATAATAATTCAAATCTTAGCTTATCTGTTATTGATACTGTTAAATCTCCAAAAGTTCTGGTAAGGATTACTTCATTAGGATTTATATTATCTAAAACTTCAACACTATATAATGGCTCTAGTACTAAGTCTTTTATTGCATTAGTATTAATATTATCTATATCGATGTATTCTAATGAATTTATATACTTCAAATAGGTACCTATTTGGTTAGTACTTATTTGATTGCTAGAAAATTTATATATATCCTTCCCTATATCATTTATTACTAAAGTTATTTCTCCTGTTAGTGTAGAAAAATAATATAGATAATTTATCTTATTTGCTGAGGTATCAATATTATTAACTTCTATTATAGCTGCAGCTAGTATGTTATTGTTATCTGTTATGGTTTTATCTATAAAACCATTTATCTTTATATTTGGCATATCTTTATCCTAATGACCCAAATGGGTTATCTTCTGCTACTTTATTTCTAACTGGTTTTTTTCTAACTGTACTAGGATAAATAACTTCATCCTCAATTATTACTTCTTCAGCCCTAGTTACTATCTCTTTATCAATCTCATCAGTATCAAATATAGAAGCTAATTTTCCAAAGTCTTCATCATAGCCTTCTATATTTTCAGAGTGGGTAATTTCATTTGCTTTAGAATAATCATCATGATTAGCAATATATGTTTTCATAACTATTTTATAGACATTCTTAGTTAAGTCAGAAGTAAATACATTGTTATTTCCAAAATCTTCAGATGTAAGTTTAAAACTAGTTACTTCCATTATCTTATTGTTAGGGAATACTACTAAGTTTCCATTAGGTAGATTTTCAATAGTTGCTTTTCCTTCTCTAAAAACAATTTCAGGATGTATTTCTTCCATATCATCTCTAGCTACAAACATAGTAATTGTATCAAGATTTTGCATACCAAACTTAGAAAATAAGTCACTCTCTCCACCCCAGTTATCTGTTTCTGATGGAAGCATAAAGAATTCAAATACACTATCTTTATCTACTTTAATATGTGAGTGTTCACCAAATATTTTATCTTGATTAATTTTTTCTGTTATAATATATTTACAATATACACCATAAAGATTTATAAGCTCTTTAGTAGTATCTCTAAAAAGTTTATATTCATTATCGTGTCCTGTTCCTAGATTAAAGTTCATACTAATATCCTCTTTTTACATTCATCAGCTGCCAAGTTGGCTTTTTAACAGTTATACTCCCTTTATCATAAGTAAATATTAGTTCGCCTTTTAGGAAATATCCATTTTTCTTTTTTTCATATTCTTTGAAAGCTTCAAATTTCTCTAAATCTTCCTCTTTTACTTTATATATCAAGTTCTCGTTTACTATAAATTCTGAAAATGTTTCCATAGTAACCTCCTTTTTGTTTTATTTATAGTGCATCGTTGTCTATTAAAAAATCTAGTGTATCATCTTTACCTTTCAGTTCTTGTAAAAATTTAGACTCTTTAAAAAGTCCTGGTAATAGCTCTTGTTGCTTATATGCTTCAGCTTCCCAAGGTACTTTCTTATATTTTTCAAAATCTTTACCTTGTAGTTTAGCATAATCTTTTACTAACATAAACTCTTTTTTCTTCCAAATTAACATTTTATAATCATCTGTACAATTAAAGTCACCTCTATCATATTGAGCTACATGAGTAAATTCATGTCCAATATGTTCTAAAGCACCATAACCACCTTGAATAATAACTTTATATTTTCCTTCTCTAAGAGCCATTAAGTCTATATAACCAAATAAAGCCTTTCCAGTTGGTTTTCTAATACTTAAAGTAACATCTTTAGTAACTTTATAATAATCTTTTAGAAAGTCAATATAAGCATTATATAATAATTTTTCATGTTTCTTCAGAGTTCCTAGTAGTTTAGTTTTCTCTGTAATATATTCTTTAAATTTCATATTACCTCCCAATTTATAAATATTTATAAAAGAGGTATATTGTGCCAAATAATAATTTGATAGGATTTATAGAAACTGAATTAATTGATGAGGCTACTTCAATAGCTAATGCAATAACAAATGCTGAAGCTGTATCAAACGAATTTACTGGAACTAGTGTTATTAATTTATATTATTATATAGTAGCTAAAACAGGAAGAGTAATAATAGCAGTAAATAATGAAGATAAACTATTGTTATCTCTACCTAATAATGTTATAGATAATATATTAATTCCTGAGTTTAATGAGAGTGTTATAGAATTAGAATATAAAGATTTTAGTACCATAGAGATAGATGATATAAATTTATCTTCACATATAGAAAAGCCTTTATATATAATTGAGAAGATAGAAAATAGTGCTAAATATTTTCTATTAAACTATATATATGGAAAAGCTGGGGTTATTATAGATACAAATTTGTATCATACTTATCAGAAAGATATTTTTACCATATTAACACCAGCTTCTGGAGGATCATTTGGTAGTTCTCTATATATGAGTAAAACTAAAGTTCTAGCGGGAACATCTCGTGGATATGGTGATCCAGGAGATAATTATATACATATATATGACTTAGATGGAACAAATAGAAATGTATTCGCTACTTCACTTCAGGCTGAAGGTGCATCTATTGGAGCAGCATTAAATGATAATAATAAAGTTGTAATAGCAGGGTTTAATAGAAATGATAAAGATAATATAAGAACTATACAAATTTATAATATTGGAGCAAATAACGAACTAATAAATGAACTAACAATAGAAACTTCTCATCCTGCAAATTCAAATGACAAAAATTTTGGAACATTTGTTTCTATGAATAATAATAAAATAGTAGTTACTGATGGATATTCAAAAGTCTATATTTATGATATAGATGGAACTAATGAGAAAGTAATAAATTCTATAGAAGGATCAGAATATTTTGCCTCTTATGGTAGAAAGTGTGCTATTTCACAAGATGTTATTATAGTTGGATCTTTTGAGTATGACGGTCGCCAAGGTAGAGTATATGTATATGATTATTCAGGGAAACTTCTTAGGATTATAGAAAGTCCAGATGGTGGTGGTTTTGGAATGGGAGTAGCAACTAATGGAAATATTATAGTTGCTACAGCATATCAAGCACATGGTGTTAGCTCTTCTAGTGGAAAAGCATATATATTCGACATGTTAGGGAATAAAATTAAGGACTTATCTACACTTTTACCTAGTCCTTCTCAAACAGGCTACGATGTTACTATAAATGATAAGTATATAATAGTAGGTTCTGGTGGTGGAATATCTGCTTATCACTTGGATGGTTCACCAGCTTTTTTTATAGAAGAAGCTGGAAGATATGGAGAAACCCTGTCATCATCTACAGAAGGCTTTGTAGTAGGAGATGACAGGTATTCTAAAGTATATCTATATACTTAAAAATTAAGAAGAATTTAGTTATAATAAAACAAAAAGGATACATATGGAAATGTCACTAGAAGAAGGTAAAAATGTTAAACAGCTACAAGATATACTAAGAGAGAAAGCTGCAGAGAAAGCCAACTTACAATCAAATAACTCTTTACAGTTACTTAAAAAATCTAAGTTCTATTACAGTGCTGATGGAACTATTAGAGAACATATTGCTACTTATGGTGGATATGCTGTTTTACTTAACTCAGATAAACTAAAAGAAGAACTAAATACAAAAGAAAATACTATGTTCCCTACATTAGTAAAAGCTGATGAGTTACACGGACTTAAAAAGGTCAATGGAAATATAGTAAGAAAACTACAACCAAACTCTCTTCATGAATTTGAGATTATGATACTAATCCAAGGGGTTATTAAAGAAATAGATGCTTTTCAATGAAAACAGTAGATACATTTGACCCAAGTACAGATTTAATATCATTTAATCTATTCAGTGATGGATTTATAATCGCCTGGGCGTATAAAACAACAGGAGATATCTATAATTCAATTGAAGATAAAATAGAAACAGGAAAGATTATTATGTCTAATGCTACTATTTTTACATATAAAAAGAAATTTCCATATATACAAATTAAAGCTAGACTAAAAACTAGTACACCATATTAAGCTTATATTAATTATTATTAAGCTATAATAGAGGAAAGGATAAACTATGAATGTTACATATTCTAAGAATAAGAAAGCTTATCATGACTATGAAATGATACAAAGCTATGAAGCTGGTATGGTTTTAAATAGTGCCCAAGTAAAATCTATTAGAGCCAGTACAGTAAATCTATTAGGAAGCTATGCTTCTGTAGATGATGGTAAAATAGTATTAAAACAAGCTCATATATCTAAACCAGATAATGTTCATCATGTAAAAAACTTTGATGAACATGCACATATATTTCTAAAGATATCAAAAAAAGAACTTAGAGAAATTCATAAAGCTGTTAAAGAAAAAAATACTACTTTAATTGTATCAGAAATTTACCAAAGAGAAAATACTAAGTTTATTAAGTGTAAGCTTAATATAGCTAGAGGTAAGAGAGATTATGATAAACGAGAAGCTCTTAAAAGAAAGTCTCAAGAAATGGATGCTAAGAGAGAATTAAAGGATTATTAATATCCATTTAAGCTTAAGTATGCTATAATATACTATAAGAAATAAAGGATTATAATATGGCTTTTTTTAATGAAGATTATATCAAACTATCGGTTGAAGATTGGGACTTAGTAGGCAAGGCTTTTACTGAGAAAAAAAATGAAGTAGAGGCTCTTAAAGCTGAACTAGCTAGATATAAGACTAAAGATGACTTATTATATGAAAAAGAATTAGAGTGTGAAGAGCTTAAGGCTAAAAATAAAGAACTCCAAGAGGGATATAATGAAGTTAATTCTACTCTTGTAAGATTAAATAAGAAATTAGATATTGAATTATCAAACTCTAGTTTATACTTAGATAAAATTTATACACTTAAGAGAGAGACTTCTTGTCCTGAATATAGAACAAGATATATTAATGAATTAGATATAAAGGCTTAATATGGTATTATATAGAAAAAACAATGAATTTTTCCACTATGACTTCTTTTATAAGACTGGTGACTTTACTTCTAAGTTAAATGATGTTCTAATAGAACTTGATAGTACTTATAAGGATTATAATATAGACTTAATAGAAAAAGATTTCCCTACAAGGGGATATTGTATATTAGGTATTGCACTTATACAAAAAACTAAGAAGGAACGAATATGAGTAAAGATGAAATAGAGCTAATGATTGATGAGAGAATAGTTAATACACTTAAGATATTATCTTCTCATACTTTAGGTGAAGTTACTGAAGAAGATGTAGATAGTACTATAGATACTATTGAACTTAGTCTTAAGAAAAAGAAAGAAAAATATAATGAACAAACTTCAAAAGGTACTCTTACTAATGCAGAAGCAGTACAAATTATAGAGAATGAAGGTATTGGATATGCGGTCCAGAGTTATATTAGTGGCTCAGAATTTAAAGATGTTGAAACAGTAAGATTATGGTTTCAAGCAGAGCAAGCACTAGATGAATTAAAAGAACATTTAGGAATGGAATAAATAAAGAAAACAGGAGAAATATTATGTTTAAAGAATTAAAATTAGTTTTTTCCTCAGCTAACGCACATACTGTAGCAATGTTTAGAACTTGTAAAGAATGTAATATTACTGGAGGACTAGTGGTATTAAATCATATTAGCAAAAAAGGATACTGGGAATACGATGTACAATGTATGTCATGTGGTAAAATCTCCTATTCTAGCTATAAATAGGAGGAATAATATGACAAAAAAAATAAAAGAAGCTCTTGAGAAAATAGAAGAGGGTTCAACAACAGTAGAAGAATTTATGATTATATCTCTAGCTAAAGGATTTAGATTTAAAGATGTGTATGACTATATTAGAACTTATCATAATGGATAAATAAACTAAAAGAGGATTATACCTATGAAATTTAAAGAATTTATTACGGAAAAAATTATATCAAAGTTTGATAAAGATACACTTATTGTAGCGCAAGAGATTATAGATATTATTGAAAAATCAAATATTGGAACTATGCCAGTATTATATAGAGGTTTTAGCGGACTTAGAGATAATTTTGCTGAGATAACTAATACTAGGACCTCTTTTTATGGTGGACTTAATGATACAGTTACTAAATTCATACAGAAATATTTAGAAGTAAAAAATCCTACGTTTGCAACTACAAGAACTTCTCAAGCAGAAATGTTTGGTAGAGTTCATATTTTTCTTCCTCAAGAAAAAGATACTCTCATATACTCAAGTGAAGTACAAGATATTCTAACATCATTAGGATTTAATGATGTACCAGATACAGAATTAGAAGAGCTACTAAAAACATATACAGCTACAGACCATGCTCATAGAAGAAAACATGATGGAGAAATAATAGTAGATACTAAAAAGTACTACTTAATAGACTATATGGGATTAGTAAAAAGCTTTAACTCAAAATTCTTCAAACCAGAACATACGATTGAAAATATGAATTATAATGATATAGTTAGAGCACTTAAGGCTTATATATCTTATAACAACTACTTAATAAAAGTAGGCAAAAGAAAAAGTTTTGAAGATACTAAATTAGATAATAAAAAACAGATGAATAGAATGGATGACTTAAGAGCAGAAAGACTTACTCCTAAAAATAAAACAATAAGATATAACATGCTACTAAAGGCATTAGAAGATAGTAATATTGAATATATAGAAAGTAATGATAAAGATTATAGTGTAACATTTAAAACTCAAGGTAAACAAAAAGCTGCAAATAAAGTTTTGCAGCAAATAGTAAAATCTCAAGAGAGATATGCTAGAGATATGAATAATGTAGATTATATTTGGATAGATAATAGCAAAGATAAGTATAAAATCTTCTCTCTTTAAGCTGGTATTAATAGTTATTTAGCTATAATATACTATATAAACTTAAAGGACTCAATATGGGACAAGACATTAACATGAGTGATGATTATCAAGAAGATTTAGATAGACTGGATAATATGTTAGAAAGCTTATTAAACTATGGTATTATTCATGAAGAAGTTATTTCTGACATAGAAACAGCTGTAGGATCTATATTTGTAAAGATGTATTCACCAGAAGCTTTAGAAGTTAGTGAAGAGTACAAGGTTGAAGAAGATAACTATGATGATTTTGAAGATTATCTTTATACTGAATATGGCTCAAGATTTTTTTTAGAACTAAATTCTAAGCTAAATGTAGAACAAAACCAACAATTAGCTAGTATTTACAGAGATATTATTTTTGCATATATCTATAAAGATTATGATACATCAGATGAAGATATTATAGCTACGGTAGTAGAAGAACTATAAATGATATATTCAAGATGTCAATATCCTGGAAGTTGCGATTGTTCAGACTGTGAAGAGAAAACATATAAAAAAGCTCTTAGAACTCTTTTAAGAAAACCTCTAAACAAAAACTCCAGGCTATTAAATATCAAAGAATACTATAAAGATATTAGAACTGAATATACTGAGGATAATATGCCTACAAATATATTTACATTATTTGAAGAGATTTTATCTATAGTACCAGTACAGGATTTAGAGTATTGTAATACTCTAGGATTATTCCAGGATGCTCTTCAAGAGAGAACTGGAAAAAAGAAAGAATATATTTAAGGAAAAAATATGGAATATAAAGAATTAAACAAACTAGTTAAGTACTGTAGTAATAGAGTTGATGCAGATAAGTTTACTACTTTCATGTTGCCAAGATATAATGACGAGAATTATATTATGAATTTATGGCCGAAGTTTAGAGACAACCCAACAATGTTTATTATTGCAAGAAATGAAACTGAGCTTTTTGAAGCTATTATGGATGAAATTCAAGAGACTAAGTATGAAGGTTAAGCTTATCTTTATATATTATATGCTATAATATATTATATAAAGGATAACAAATGATAATAATTTTAAAAAAAGATACTCTACTAGTAAATACTAAAAACAACGGGTTATCTCCACTTGATACTAGATGGAATAAAAAAGAGTCTATTACATTAGAAGCTGGAACTGCTGTAACTTATACTAAAGAAGTTTTTTCTAAGACTGTAGCTCATACAATTACATATACAGATAAAGATGGCATAAAGTTTGCTAAATGCCTAATTAAGACAAGAGATCTATAATGGACTCTTTTACTAAACTACAGAAAATTAAAGAACTTCATTATGACTATGAAGAAATTTTTTATAAAATATTAGAAGAGCTTAGTATCTATAGTACTTTAGATGTATTTGATACAGAAGAAATAGACGATATTTATGAATATTTAAAGTTTGAATATAGAGCTATTTGGAAGGAGCTATAATGAAAGTGTATTTTATAAAATATACATTAGTTAAAGATGGAAATAGTGCTTGGAATACAAATCATGCAGTCATACTAAAATCGCCTATTTTCATAGAAGATATGGAATATTTAGAGAAAATATTAAAAAACAATCATGATGGAAGTCTAAGTAATAGAACTATTAGGATTGATACATTAAATTTTCTACATGAAGTACCAGAAGAAAAAGAGAAAGTATACATAGACGGACAAGCTATACCAACAGACCTCATGGATTTTGAGGATGGAATATAATGTATGATTTAACTGCAGCAATACAAGAAAGTTAGACAAATGGGAGTCTAAAGCTAAGGTATATTAAGCTTACTCTAAGTATAATTATACTATAATATATTATATAAAGAGACAAAGGAAACATTTTGAAACAGTCAGCAAAGAAAATTTATACAGAAGTTTTAGAAAATGAAACTAGAATGTTAAACAGACATAGAGAACTATTAAAAGCAAATGGTGATATGGTTATTTCTGAGACTCAATTCAAAAAGCTTTATTTCAATAATTTTAGTACTATTTCTTTAAGCACTTACAACAAGTATTTAAAAGAGCTTAAAGACGGTACTTACATAAGATGTGAAGCAAGGAGTATATAATGATTACAAGTATAAACACAAGATTTGAAATAGATTATAAAGATAGTAAAGAAACTAAGATTATAGATATAATTGAAGATTTAAGATTATTAAATATACCTCAAAGCATTAGAATAGCTATAAAAGATAGGTTAGAAAATGAAGATTGGGGTTCAACTGTTTGTTGGATTAATAATAACCTTGGTGTTAATTTTTGGTTTTATACTTCTATAAGTTCTGGTGGTATTGAATTTGATTTTGAAACTTATAATAAAACAAAGGATTAAAGATGAATTATCCAAAAGACTTAGAAGCTGTCTGTACAAAGTTCTTTAGTATGGAATGTTTAGATGATGAACTAGAAGAGTTTAAGAATACTAAGAATGATGAACATTGGGATTTAATAGCTTATCATATGGGATTTGGAACTTTTCTTAGAAACCACTATCAAATGTGGAAAGAAGAGAATATAGTTGAAGATGATGAGTTTGGTTTTCCAATGGAGCCAGACGAATTATCGTTTATGTATATAAAAGAATTTCATAGACTACTTAATAAGGATATAGAAGATGACAACTAGAGATTTTGCTTTCTGGCTTATGGGTTCGTTAGAACTTATAGAGCCAGAAGATGGACTTAATGAAAAACAAACTGAGATACTTAAAAATCATTTAGACATGGTTTTTATTCACATGGTAAATGATGATGGAACACTAAAAGATGAACCAACCCCTGATGATATGGATTTTGAGTTTGCTCTTCAATCGCCATCAATAAACTGTTAAAGGACATATAATGACAAGTACTAATTTCGCATATTTTATGCAAGGCTATTTCGAGTTAGGCAATCCAAAAACAATTTCTAAAGAAGATTTAGCAAAGATTAAAGGAC
>Ga0256824_10000901_pt1 | contig 11481 bp, 12 predicted proteins | sample CV67metaG_FD_191570 | JGI IMG/M metagenome (GOLD analysis project Ga0256824, IMG submission 191570) | Hydrothermal vent microbial communities from East Pacific Rise, Pacific Ocean - CV67 | ecosystem: Environmental > Aquatic > Marine > Hydrothermal vents | place: Pacific Ocean: East Pacific Rise...
CTGTTGTTATCTAAAACTAGGTCTTCAAACTGTAGCTCACCTGCCGCAACAAAGACTTGACCAGGCTGATAAAGATGCACTTCATTTGGAGCGATTATAGTAATGTTTGGATTTTTTATAGCACTTTGCAGACGAGACAGAGCCATAATAGCACCAGCTCCACCACCAACGATGATAATCTTACCTTTGACATCTTCACTTGCCTCTGCGATAGAGCTTCCAGCTGTTGATGCTAAGAGAGATGCCGCAATAGGAGAAATTCCCATAAGTTTTATGGCATCACGACGTGAGATGCCACTCGTTTTCACTTCAGTTTCTAGTATGTTTTTAGTGTCCATTTCGTATCCTGATGTATTAGTTATTGTTATTCTACTCATTTAGAACTTAAAAAATCTTATTACATAGGAGCTGGGGTGTAACCCTGCCATTAAATTCATTCTTACTTACGGTGTAAGAGAATGTTATCATCTTATCATCTGGCATCTCAAAAACTCTACGAAAAGCTATAAGTTGCACCGTTTTTCTTTGATGGGGAAACTGTCTGATTTCTATACGAGAATGAGACTTGTCACTTCCCATAAGCTTGATACTGACAACCTCTGCGTTTTTCATCAAAAATGAAGGACGTGCATTGGCTTCTCCATAAGGCTCAAAACTCTCAAGAAGTTCAAGAAGTTCAAGGTCAATATCTTCACTTGAGAGTATGCCTGAAACTTCCGTTTTTGGTATAAAGTCTTTAGGGTCAAGTTTGTTCGCACTTATGTTAATCGCCTCGCTAAACGCAGCTATATCTTCTGCGTTTAAGCCCAGACCAGCTGCCATTTTATGACCACCAAACTTTGTTAAAAAGGAGTCGTTTTCTTTTATAAGTTCGTAAATACTTACATCACCGATACTTCTAGCACTCCCTTTAGCCACACCATTTTCAATACTTAGAACAATAGCAGGCACACCAAACTTATCGACTAAACGAGCAGCGACTATTCCCACTACACCCTCATGCCAACCCTCTCCTGAGACAACGATGACCTTGTCGTTTTCGTTGACGGACTCTATGGCTTTTTGTGTAGTCTCTGCCTCTGTCTCTTTGCGTAAGTCGTTGAGTTGCCCTAAGAGTTCAAACTGTCTAAACGCAGTGTTTGTATCTTTGGCTGTAAAAAACTCAAGAGCTATAGATGCATCTTCAAGACGTCCCGCTGAGTTTATGCGAGGTGCTATCATAAAGGCTATATCTTCACTTGAGATATTTGACTTGTCAAGAAAGTCTCTGATGATTTTTGAAGAGGGACGAGTAGAAGTTGCTAGTAGTTTAAGACCCTCTTTGACCATGGTTCTATTAATGTCTATAAGAGGCATAATATCTGCGATGATAGCGATAGCTAAGATGTCTAAAAACTGTTTCATATCTATCTCTAAACGCAGCTCTTTTTTGAGTAAGCCTAGAAGTAACCAAGCTACTTGTGCCCCACATATCTCTTTAAAAGGGTACTCACATCCTGAGAGCTTCGGGTCTACTATTGCAAACGCAGCAGGAAGTGTCTCTGAGGGAGTATGGTGGTCTGTTATGATAAGGTCTATGCCTCTTTCTTGACACACCTTAGCTGCTTGGATTGCTGAAATTCCATTATCTACAGTGATGATTAGGTCTGTATCAATCCGCTCTAAAACAGTAGGACTCACACCATATCCATCACGAAAACGATTTGGAATAATAGCTTCAAGAGGGTAGGGAATTTGTCTGAAAAAGTCTACCATTATCGCAGTAGAGCTTACACCATCAACATCATAGTCACCAACTAACGTTATGCGTTTGTTAGCTCTTATAGCTTCAGCTATCTTTTTGGCTGCGTTTGGAGCATCTTGAAGTAGAGAGGGATTTGGAATTTGTGAAAGTTTTTTGTCTTGCTCTTCAAAGCGAGAAGAGAGAAGCTCAAAGAGCTTCTGTTTTGTAAGGGATTTGATAGAGTCTCTTTTAGTCTGCGTTTATACTAGCTTGAACAAATGCTAAAATAGCTGCATTTGGAGTTTGTAAACGTGATGTAAATTCTGGGTGAAACTGAACACCTAAGAACCATGGATGACCTTCAATCTCAACAGTCTCTATAAGACCATTTGATTCTCCAGTTACAATCATACCTGCTTTTTCAAGTTCTTCTCTATAAGCAGGGTTCGCCTCATAACGATGACGGTGACGTTCGTTGATAGTCTTTGCACCATTATATGCTTTTTGAAGCAGTGAACCATCTTTAGTATCACAAGGATACTCACCTAAACGCAGTGTTCCTCCCATTGGAGACTTGTGCGTTCTAAGTTGCTGACCACCACTTTGATCAAGAAAGTTATCGATAAGATAAACCATAGGGTGAGGAGTGTTCTCATCAAACTCAATAGAGTTAGCACCCTCTAATCCAAGTACATTTCTTGCATACTCAACAAGTGTAAGTTGCATTCCAAGACAGATACCAAGGTATGGAACCTTATTTACACGAGCATACTCGATAGCTTGGATTTTACCCTCTACACCACGTGAACCAAAACCACCTGCAACTAAAACACTATCACAGTCAGCAAGAAGTGCCTCAGCACCTCTCTCTTCAATCTGTTCAGAATCAACCCAGCAGATTTCAACGCGAGTATCAAGGTGTGCACCACAGTGAATAAGTGACTCTGTTAGAGACTTGTATGCCTCTTTAAGTTCAAGGTACTTTCCAACAAAACCAACTACTGTTTTGCCTTTTGGTTGTACTATTTTCTTAACAAGTGTGTCCCATTTTTCCATATCTGGGTCAATATCTCCAAGATCAAGCTCTTTAGCGATAGGCTTGAGGATATTTTGACGTAAAAATGTAACAGGAATGTCATATATAGTAGCCGCATCAAGTGCTTCAATAACAGAGTCTTGTGAAACATCACAACTCATTGCAAGCTTTTTCTTAAAAGTCTTTGGCAGTGCATTTTCACTTCTAGCAATAATCATCTGAGGAGTAATCCCGATACGACGAAGCTCTTGAACTGAGTGCTGTGTAGGCTTTGACTTTAACTCACCAGCCGCTTTGATGTAAGGAATAAGAGTAACATGGATAAAAAATGTTCCTGCTACTTCCTCATCATGTTTCATCTGACGAATCGCTTCCATAAAAGGTAAACCTTCGATATCACCAACTGTTCCACCAAGCTCAACAACTAAAATGTCATGACCTTCACCCGCAAGTTTAATACGGTTTACAATCTCACCAACAATATGAGGAATAACCTGAATAGTCTGACCAAGGTAACCACCAGCACGCTCTCTTTCAATAACTGAAGAGTAGACTTGACCAGTAGTAAAGTTAGATGACTTGAGGTAAGAGCTATCTAAAAAACGCTCATAGTTTCCGATGTCAAGGTCGGTCTCAGCACCATCTTTTGTAACAAAAACTTCACCATGCTCAAGTGGAGACATAGTTCCAGGATCAACATTGATATATGGATCGATTTTTAACATTCCGATGTTAAGACCAGCGTGCTTAAGAAGTGTACCAACACTAGCCGCAGTTATCCCTTTTCCAAGAGAACTTAGAACTCCACCGGTAACAAAAATATACTTAGTCATAAAAATCTCCATATAATAGTAATAATTCGCGATTATAGTATAATATCCCTTATCAAATTATGAAAGTTGGAAAATGGAAAACACATTTCTTTATGTTATCGTCGCGCTAGGCATCTCTCTAGTACTTAATATCTTTTTTAAAAAGATGGGTGTTTCACAGATTATTGGTTATATTTTTACTGGAACTATCATGGTTTATGCTTTTGACTTACGAGCAGCAAGTCACTCCCATGAGTTAGAGATGGTCGGAGAGTTTGGTATTGTCTTCTTGATGTTTACTATAGGTCTTGAAATCTCTCTTTCAAAAATGGGAAGTATGAAAAAAGAGATTTTTGGAAATGGTATTTTACAAGTAGGGCTTACTGCTTTAGTTGTCTACGCTTTGAGTCACTATCTCTTTTCATTAGATGTTAAATCTTCTCTTATTATCGCCTTAGCCTTCTCTCTATCTTCAACAGCTGTCGTTCTTTCATATCTCAAAACTTCCAAAGAGATATACCGTCCATATGGTCAAAAATCTACTGGAATCTTGATTTTTCAAGATATAGCTGTGATACCTATCTTAATTTTAATCGGGTTTTTAACAAGTGAAGGGCATGAGTCTATTTCAACTATCTTGATAGATACATTTTTAAGTGCTGTCGTTGTTATGGGTCTCTTGTTTGTAGTTGGTAAACATCTTATGACTTGGTTACTACACTTCTCAGCCTCTTCAGAACTTGACGAACTCTTTATGGGGTCAGTTCTTTTTATCGTTATCTCTGCATCTTTACTTGCTTACTATATGGGTTTCACATACTCTCTTGGTGCCTTTGTAGCAGGGATGATTATTGCTGAGACTAAGTACCATCATAAGGTTGAAGCCGATATCGCTCCTTTTAAAGACATACTCCTTGGAACATTTTTTGTAACTGTGGGTATGAAGGTTGATCTTCTCCTTTTTATGGATAACTTTGCCTTAATTATAGGACTCTTTGTAGGTGTCTTAGTGCTAAAAACTGCCATTATTTATCTTGTAGTAAGTCTCTCATCAAAGCATACTACCTCTTTGAAAACTGCCTTAGCACTCTCTCAGGTTGGAGAGTTTTCTTTCGTAATCTTTGCTGTTGCAAGTGCAGGGGGCATCTTAGATGAGACTCTTGCTCAGTTCTTAGTGCTGATTGTAATTTTTTCTATGGTTGTGACACCATTTTTTATCACTAGAATTAAACAGATAGTAGAGTTTTTATCTAAAGAGAGTAGTGTTGTTGAGGAGTTGACTCCACTTGCAAACAGAGAAAATCATGTAGTCGTTTGTGGCTATAGTGTAGTGGGTAAATTTGTCACGAAACATCTTGACGAATTAGATATTCCTTATGTGGTTATAGACAACAGTTATAAGCATGTAAAAGAAGCGATTAACGATGGTATAGAGGCTTATCTTGGAGATGCTTCGAGACTATCTATCTTAAATGCTCTTCACATAGAGAAGGTTGCATCGGTTATCGTTACACTAGATAACTTTGAGAAGAAAAGACTTATTTGTGAGGCGATGCTCAAACATACAAAAAATGCAAATATAATTGTAAAAGTTATTTCACTTGAAGATAAAGAGGGTTTAGAAGACTTAGCTATTACTAGAATAGTAGATGGAAAAGTTGAAGTTGCAAGAGTCTTAGTTGAGAGAATGTTAACTTGTCAGTTGAACTATAAGTAAAACGCAGTATATACCTGCGTTTTAGTGGGTTTGGGATTAGTTTCCGCGTGAACCTGGTTTGATAGCTTCACTTCCATCTTTACAAAGAGGACAAGCATCTGGTGCATACATCTCAAAAGTAAAGTCAGCTAAAGCAAAAAATGGGATATCAGTAGGAAGTTTACAGTTAGGCTGCGTTTTGATATCAGAGTTTTCACGTTTACAAAAACCACGATTAGCAAGTGCAGCAGCACCTACTATAGTACCTCCAAGTGCTTCAACAGCACGAGCAGCTTCCATAGCAGAACCACCAGTTGTAATGATGTCTTCACACATTAAAACTTTTTCGTCCTTACTTACTTCAAAACCACGTCTAATAGTCATAACACCCTCTACACGCTCAGCAAAGATAAAACGCACATCAAGAGCAGTTGCAAGTGCAAAACCAGCTATAAGACCACCAAGAGCAGGTGCACATACTGTGTCTATCTCTAAGCCAGCTTCTTTTATCTGAACTGCTAGAGCTTCAGCAAGAAGTTTTGCAGTTTTTGGATCTTCTAAAACTTTTGCAGATTGAAGGTAAAACTGAGAGTGATTTCCACTACTTAGTTTAAAGTGCCCCTCTAAAAGAGCGTCTGCATCCATATATATTTTTTTAACGTCCATCATTAAACCTTTAAAATCTCTTGTTCTTTCTCTTTTAGAGTCTGCTCGATTGCAGCGATAAATTTATCAGTAGTTTTTTGAATAGTATCTTGTCCAGATTTAGATTCATCTGTTGTGATTTCTTTATCTTTTTCAAGTTTTTTTACCTTGTCATTTGCATCACGTCTATCATTACGAATAGAAACTTTTGCATTTTCTCCCATTCCTTTCATCTGCTTAACAGACTCTTTACGTTGCTCAACTGTCATAGGTGGAAAAAATAGTTTGATTACATCGCCATCATTGTTAGGATTAACACCGATGTTCGCAGCAAATATTGCAGACTCAACATCAGGTAAAAGGTTTTTTTCCCAAGGGTTTACAACGATAGTAGTCGCATCAGTTGCGATAACAGAACCGACTTGGTCAAGAGGAGTAGGTGTACCGTAGTAGTCAATTTTTACATTGTCTAAAACAGAGATAAGAACCTTACCAGTTCTAAGTGTTTTGAAATCTCTGTGCATATGGTCAACGCTACCTTGCATTTTTGCACTACAGTCGTCATATATTTCATTTAACATTTTTCTTCCTTGTGGTTTCGTAAAAAATAATTATCGTAATTGTAACTAGAAGTAATTTAAGATTGAGTAAAGAGAGCTACTATTTAGTAGCTGCATCTTCAGTTTGTGTTGGAGCGGGGATAGTCGTTTGCGTTGGTGCAACGATGTTTGTCTCGTCTACCATCTCATCTATTACAGATGCAGATGCAGCCTGAGAGTACATATACCCTAAAGTAATTGTATTTACTACAAATAAGAATCCGATAGTAAAAGTAGCTTTAGCTAAAAAGCCACTTGGACCTTTGGCTCCAAATACAGACTCATTTGAGCCACTGTAAGCCCCAAGACCGATGCTTGAGCTTTTTTGTAATAGCACTGCAATAACTAAGATTATCACTAAAACTATTTGAACAATAAGTAAAAGACTAGTTGTCATATATATTTCCTATATTAAAAGTGGCGAATTATATCTAAATAAACTTATATTGCCAACCTACAGCAAACTAAATAAAAAGAGGGTATAATTTCGGACTTATATGTATAGAGGTATTGAGAATGAGAAATTTTAAGTTTGTTATATTTGTTTTAATTATTGCACTGTTTATTTTACAGATGGTTGTTTCAAAAAGTGATAGTCAAAAGCTTTCACAAAAGCCTACTGTTGCGGTGAGTACATTTGCTCTTTATGATATAACTAAGCACATAGCAGGCGAGAGTGTTGAGATTGTAAACATCTTGCCTTTTGGTGTAGATCCTCATAGTTTTGAGCCAACACCAAAACTTATGGTAAAGATTGAAAAGAGTTCTTTGGTTCTTTATAGTGGTGCGGGACTTGAACCTTGGACAAAAGGTTTTACTTTTAAAAGTAAGGCTATCAATATGAGTCAGCATGTAGCCTTACGTGATCTCTCCTCAGATGAGTTCGAGTTTCATCAGCATCATGACCATCAATGTGCCCATAACAGCTTAGACCCTCACTACTGGTTAGATTTTTCAAATATGAAAAAAGCGACAACTCTTATAACAAAAGAACTTATAGAACTAAGTCCAAAAAACGCAGTGACATATACTAAAAATGAAAAAGAGTATCTTAGAATGTTAGACAAACTAGATACAAACTATACAAAGTACCTCTCATCTTGTAGAGCACAGACAGTTATTTTAAATCATAATTCTATAGGTTACCTTGGAGCGAAGTATCATTTTAATGTAGAGTCTTTGAGTGGACTCTCTCCAGAGTCTGAACCAACGGCTAAAGATATACAGAGAATTATAGAGCATATTAAAGAAGATTCTGTTTCGACTATTTTTTATGAAAATTTTGTAAACGACAAGACTATAAAAACATTAGCGCAAGATGCCAATGTAAAAGTTGAAGTTATTCAACCTCTTGGAAACATAACAGCAGATGAAGCAGCAAACAATGTTACTTATGAAGATGTGATGTACCTAAACCTCAAAAAGCTTTCTAAGGCACTTATGTGCAACTAAAATTCAAAGTTCCTATCTTTGATGTGAAAAACCTCTCTTTTAGAGTTAGGGGGCAGAGTATTCTCTCAGCTATTTCCTTAGAAATATTTAATGGTGAATACATAGCTATCATTGGACCAAATGGTGGAGGTAAAACTACTCTTATCCGTATTCTTTTAGGTTTAGAATCTCCAACAAGTGGTACTCTTAAAATCTTTGGAAAAAAACTCTCAAACTTCAAAGAGTGGCATAAGATAGGCTATGTTCCTCAGCGAGCATCCTTAGTAGACGAAAACTTCCCTGCTACAGTCCAAGACATTGTAGAGATGGGTATAACAGCAAAACGCAGACTATTTGCAAAGATGAGTCTTGAGCATAAGAGTGATGTTGAAGATGCTATGATTAAGATGGATATCGTAGACCTCAAAGAGAAGATGGTTGGAACACTCTCCGGTGGACAGCGCCAACGAGTGATGATAGCACGTGCTCTTGCTTCAAAACCAGAGATTCTTATTCTTGATGAGCCAAACACAGGTGTAGATATGGTTTCTCAACAGAGGTTTTATAAGCTACTCTCAAAACTTAACCTTGAGGATAATATCACGATTTTATTTATCACGCATGATATCGGTGTTATAGCTGATGATATAGGAAGATTATTTACTATAAATGAAAAAGCAACTATCTGCAATGACCCAAAACAAACACTCTCATGTGAAGATATGACAGAACTTTATGGCATAGAAGCACACCTAATCCATAACCATAAGCACGAGCACTAAGATGTTTGAAATGTTTGAGTATGAGTTTATGCAAAGAGCTTTTATTGCGGGGATATTTATAGCAGTTCTTGCTTCACTAAGTGGAACTTTTATCGTCCTAAAACGCTACTCTTTGATGAGCGAAACATTAGCACACTCAGCACTTGTTGGTGTTGCTGTAGGACTCGTAGCAGGGTATAACCCACTCTGGATGGCTGTAGGGGTTGCGATACTCTCAGCATGGCTTATAGAGTACCTTAGAAGTAGTTTTAGCCTCTACTCCGATGCGATACTCTCTATCATCCTTTCAGGCTCATTGGCTATTGCTGTCATTATTGTCTCTATGGGAGGTGCGTTTAATAACTCACTTTTTTCGTATCTTTTTGGTTCTATCTTAGCTGTAACAGATGAAGATGTTCTTACTATTGTTATTTTTGGGAGCATATCTCTTGCGTTTTTACTGCTTTTCTCAAAAGAGCTCTATTTTCTTACCTATGATGAAGAGGTTGCAAAAACAAGTGGTATAAAAGTCAAGTTTTTAAACTTCTTGCTTGTCACTGTTGTCGCTATTATCATCGCACTCTCAATCCGTGTCGTAGGAAGCTTACTAATAGGGGCTCTGATGGTTATCCCAACAGTTGCAGCCCTCCAGTTCAGAGTAGGGTTTAGATCGACTATGCTTATCTCTGTGCTTTTTGCACTCTTTAGTGTTGTCTTTGGTATGACACTCTCTTATCACTACTCACTACCCTCTGGAGCTACTATTGTTCTTAGTGTTATCACTGTTTTCATTATCTCTCTTGTCATCAACAAAAAATGAAAGTAAGTCAAGAGTTCTCTAAACATGCAGACGAGTATACTCTTAACAACAGTGTACAGAACCAAGTAGTCCAAAAACTCCTCTCTCTTGTTAAAACGCAGCCTACTCATATTTTAGATCTAGGTTGTGGAAGTGGTGCTCTTTGTAAGGCGATTGAGTGGAAGTATAAGCATTTTATAGGGGTAGACTTTGCACCAGGTATGCTAGAGTTACATCCTAAGTCAAAAAAGATAGAGTCTATCTATGGTGATTTTAATGATGAGACTCTTTTTGAAAACTTGATGATGTATGAGTATGATTATATTTTCTCAGCTTCAGCACTCCAGTGGTCACTAGACTTAGATAAGGTCTTCTCAAGTATAAGCAAATTAAACACACCTGTAGCCTTAGCTATCTTTAGCTCTGGGACCTTTAAAACATTAAACAGTGTTTCGAGCACTACATCCCTTCTAAGAGATACACAAACCCTCAAAGAGCTTCAAGAGAAGCATTTTAATGCTGCGTTTGAGGTCGTAGAGTATAAACTTGAGTTTGAGAGTGTAAGAGAGATGTTTCGCTACATAAAACGCAGCGGTGTAAGTGGGTCAAGAAATCTTCTCTCATATAGAGAGATGAAAAAGCTTATGAGAGAGTATCCTCTCTCTTACTTGGAGTTTGAGGTTGTATTTATCTCAAGTTGAGATAAGTATCACTTTTTCTAAGTCATAAAGCTCATATCTTATGTGCTTAAAGTTTTCACTATATTCTGTACTATGAAGCTTAAAAAGCTCTTCTAAGACACGGCTCGACTCTTGAGCACGTTTGAAATTTGCTATGATGATACTCTCTATATCTGTTCGGTTTAACTCACTCTTTGTACTTTCACGTAAAACATCATTGATACTATCACGATTTGTAAGAAGTTCTTTGTACTCGTCAATACGAGCTAAATGGCGAAGTGATTTGAGTTTTTTTGAGAGAGTTTTGTTGTTGTCTCGGTAGCGCATGATGTCTTCAACAACACGTATACCTTCTTTTAAACGATTAAGATTGGCATCAATCACCCGAAATAGTTCGGGTGAGAGAGACTTAGTCATCATTTCCAAATATACCAAAGAGTTGTAAAAGTGCAGTAAAGATGTTTAAGAAGTCAAGATAAAGAGCAATAGCCCCATCAATCGGAGTCTCATAAGCACCACGCATAATGTTCTGAGTATCATAAATAACTAAGATACTAAACAAGATAACAACAGCACCACTAATAGCGATATGTATAATTGGGTTACCAAGAAAGATGTTAAGAATTGAAAAACCGATGATTACTACAAGAGCAATAAGTAAAGGTTTACCATATCCAGTAAAATCTTTTGTTGTTTTGATAGCATAAAAACTCATAGCACCAAAAACAACTGATGTCATAGCGAAGGCATTTCCTATAATAGAAGCACCACCACTCATTCCAAGTGTGTGTGATAAAAGAGGAGCTAGCATAAGTCCAGTCATAAAAACAAAAGCAAACATAACTACTAAGTTAATACCTGCCTTACGTTTAACAAACTGAAGTCCGATAAGAAGACCAATCTCTAAAGCGAAAAGTGGCCAGAAGTTTGCAGCGATAGTGCTAGCAAGTGGAACACCAACATAAGCGCCCACAGCACCAGCCATCATTGAAGCTGCAAAAAGTTTATACGTCTCTTTTACAAAAGAGATAATTTGAGAATCACTTTTAGTATTCTCGTATGCAAAAGAGTTTCCTCTAGCATAGTCACGGTCATAAAGTCCCATATTGTTTCCTTTGTTTGTCTATTGTATAAATAGATATTTAATTTATGTTATTTTATAGATAAAGAGTAAATACAAAGCAACATAAACAAAGTAAAATATGTGCTTACATTATATAGAAGATGAAAAGCATAACTCTGAATAAGAAAAACTAATCTAAAAGAAACAAAGAAAAAACTTGTTTTACAATTCCCTTT
>Ga0256824_10000902_pt1 | contig 11476 bp, 12 predicted proteins | sample CV67metaG_FD_191570 | JGI IMG/M metagenome (GOLD analysis project Ga0256824, IMG submission 191570) | Hydrothermal vent microbial communities from East Pacific Rise, Pacific Ocean - CV67 | ecosystem: Environmental > Aquatic > Marine > Hydrothermal vents | place: Pacific Ocean: East Pacific Rise...
CCATCACGAGAAATCAAATAACCATCTTTACCATCAAACTTAATGATACCATGGTTCATGTTGTGCATTTTTTCCATATGTGACTTCACTAAGCCCTTTTTGATGATAGCGATAGATTCACTCTCTCGCTCGACCACAAAAAGTTTTTCACTTGCATTTGGAGTGGCTGCAAAAAGAACCGAACCCAATAATAATGTAGATAATAATGCTTTCATTTTAATCCTTAATATAAACTAGTTCTATTGTACAAAAGCCCTAAGTGAATGCTGTTGACCCATATCAATCTTGTATAAAAACAACCTCTTTTATCAATTGATTTTTACTTAAAAGTCCTTCGGCTAACTCTATCACTTTTCTACATTCACTTTTAGCAAGTCTTACATAAAGACCCACACTCACTTCATCTTCTTTTTGGAGTTTAGGTATGTTATAAACCAATACTTTTTCTTCCCCTGCATCAAGATTATATACCACACCCTGCGTAGCATGGGCAGGGATAATCACATCTTTTCCATTTTCTGTAAAGCTGTATGCAAAGTAACCTTGTGTGTCTTCACTCGGTGTTTCAAGGTAGTTTTTCCAGATGACTTTAGTATCTCTACGCACTTCAATCTTGAGAAACTTTGCACGTGCAGGCTGTATGATAAGTGGATGTTCCATCTTATTATGGAGTATTACTGTCAAGTTTTTACCTACTACAGAAAGGTTTATGTCTACACCTGTTTTTCTAAACTCTTCATCATGAATACCTAAAAACCTATGGCTTACATGTTCACCTCTAGCACGCTTGTCTACCTTTTCAACACCACCAGCAATTTTAGGCATATGACAACGTATACACCCTAAACTATCTTGTTCACTTTTCATAGCTTGAAAGATGGTTACATTATTGTCATTACGCTTATGTGAGTGACAGCCCATACACACTTTTTTTGCATAAATAGGATTTGTGGAAGTAGAAGAGTGTTTATCACTTTCATCAGGATTCTTCAACCTACCATAAAGTGTAGGTTTGTAGCCTTTGGCTTGTTTGGCTTTGGTGTTGATGTTAAAAGTATGTGCTTTTTGCACATAAGCTATAGTATGACAAAAGTAACAACTCACTGCGTCAGTATGTGTTTTATTCTTACTGTCTAGTCTTGCTTTTCCTTGCATAAGTGCTTCTATGTTATCTGCCATTGGCGTATGACACCTTGCACACTCATATTTTTTAGTACTTACTTTGTCTGCAATTTTACGATGTAGTATGGAACCAAAATAGCCTTGTGCATGCACTGAACTCTCATACTCTTCATAAATCTTTTCATGACACTCTTTACAGGAATGATTGTCCATATATTTGGCTTGTAAAAAAGATAGCACCAGTATAAAAAGAAAGAAAAATTGTTTCATGCGATATCCAAAATATGGTAATTTAGGGAAGTGATCCCAAGGGAGATAAAATCACTTCCATAAATCACCCTCTCCCCAAAGGGGTTCAAGGAGAGAATAAAAATTAAATGCGACTAGTCGCATGAGCTGCCTGATGAAGGCAACCCAGTGTTAACGTAGACAAGAGGAACTTTGTTCCTTTGTCATCCATTAACTATTTACTTATGCACCAGGAACATGCATTCTATGCTCAACAGAATAAGTAAATGTAGGTGTTGTTAAGTTATTGATATACTTAATAAACTTACCTGTTGCAGACTCATAGATACCAATTCTACCTGTTGTCCACTCAGAAATCATTGTCCATTCACCATGATTTGCTGGTTCAGCATGAAGAAGTCTAGGTTGTACTGGTTTTTTCACAGCTGCACCTAACTTAGTACTATGTGGCACTAACTTTTCTTGACTCATTTTAGATGATACTTCATTAACTGCTGCTACTACATGCTGTGTAGCATCCCACTCTTGGAGTACTTTTTTAGTCTTCGCATCAATAAGTTGACCTTTAGTTTTACCCACTTTAATAATACGATCTGTTTCTAGCGTATCTTTATTAATTAAGTGTACCTCATTGTACTTATCTGGTTGCCCAAGTACACAGTCAGACCAAAGGTATGGGGTATGAGGAGATGTACCAATAAAGAGACCACCACCAGCAGTTTTTACATGTTTTACTACTTTCCAGTTAGAATCCCAAATTACAGTATCACCAAAGTTCATACTTTGTGTTGCATGAAGTTGTTTATTCTGTCCTTTAGAGTACCATGATGACCCTTGACCTGGATGTGGCTTAGAACGTGGTCCTGTGTGCACAAGTGCCGCAAGATTTTTCTCTTTAAAGTCAACAATACCAACTACATCAGACCCTTGTGAAGCAATCATAAAGTAACGACCAAAGTCTTTACCTTCATCTTCATTCAAGAACGCATCGTGAAGAATTTTACCAATATTTGGAATATCTCCTACAATTGGGAAGTTTGGTTTAGAGTAATCAATAATATACGTATGTCCCGCATCTTTAAGTGCCATCGCAAAGTATGGTCCATATGGAGTATCTGCTAAAGATGCCACACGTGAAGGTCCAATCTCACCATCTGGGTCAATAACACGTGAAGTATCATATGCTTTAAGTGGCTCAAGCGTAGTTGCATCACAAAGTACCGCACCACCTGGGTTATAGTTACCAGCAATCACATACTTACCATCTGGAGAAACTGCAAGTCCACGTGACTCTTGTCCTACTTGTACAGTTGCAAGTGCTGGTTGCCCTGGAGCACCGATATCAAACATAGTTAACTTACCAGAACGTGAGATACAATATGCATATCTAGGATTCGCTTTATTGGTTACTGTTACGTGTACCGCGAAACCTGCTTTATGCCGTGAAAGTACTTTACCATTGGTTGAATCAAAGAAGTCAACCAAAGAAGCATCTCTCTCTGTTGCAAAAGTAATATCTTTAATATTTTTAACTTCTGCACCTTCGTACTTCACTTTACCATCATGTGCTACTGGATATTTTTTTGCTAATGCTTTTATATCGGCTAGTTTTGCCCATGTTTTTTTAACTTCATCTAGATCAAGTGTTAATTCAACTGTATTTTTCCAGTCCATCAACCAATCAATCATACCTGCGGCATCATCTTTGTTAAAGCTATCTTTCCATGCTGGCATAGCAGTATTTTTTATACCATTCATAACCGCTTCTGCGAGAAACTCTCTACTTTTTGATTTTAACGCTTTGGGTCTAAGGTCAGATCCAACACCACCTTGGTGAATAGGTCCGTGACACCCTTGACACTCTTTCTCAAACTTGGCTGCAAAATCCATCGTTGATGTACCAGCCATTGCCATTGTTGCTGCAAAACTTGTTATTGCTGCTAAACCTATCAATTTATTCAATTTCATTTCTTCTCTCCTTATATATCGCAATAAACAAAATATATGACGTTCAAATCATCAACTAAGTTCATTACGATAGAATTACGAGTCTAATTTTAGACAACACAGACAAGACAGGGGCTCCACCAAGCCCCTATCTCTTACTTATTCAATCTCTTTTTCTCACTCGCATAAATCCAAAACATAGGCAATATAATAAACGTATGTAATGCAATAGTTAATGTAAGTGGTCCTTGGTTAAGCCAAGCAAAAATACTCGGCACAACATCTGTCATTTGTTCAAATAACATATTTTTTCCTTTTTTGTTAGATGGAAGGGTAAAAAAGCCCTCCCATATTTTAAAGCCTAAGCTTGCTCTTGTAGAGTTTTTTGTGTGTTACCTATAGTAAGTAAATCCCACACAAGATAAATAAATCCAATGAATGTAACCACACCCATAATCATTCTCCATAACTGTCCTTGAATATACCATGGTAAGTTTTGAGCAGTAAAGAATGCTTCCCAACCCCCACCAAGTTCTGCACGTTCAACAAGTACTTGTTCATACCCTGCAACAGTTAACGCAATCGTCATTCCCATCACACCAAATGAGATAAGAGTAATCCCCATTTTAGATTTGAAGTTTGCTTTCAACACTTTGATACCATAAGCACTTTGGAGACCTATATACATCATTCCTACAAGGATTGTCGCATACGCCCCAAAGAACGCCAAGTGACCATGTGCTGCTGTAAACTGCGTACCGTGTGTATAGATGTTTACTTGTGGTAGTGTATGGAAAAAGCCCCATATACCAGCGCCTAAGAAGTTACCAAAGGCATTCATAACAATCCAAGCCATTGCTGGTCCATTGGTAAGTACAGAACCTTCAATACCTTTACCTTTTGCAATACCTTGCTCTTTACCCCAATCATAAAGGACATGAACAAACATCGCAACAAGTGGCACAGGCTCTAGTGCAGAGAACAATGCTCCAATTTCCCACCAGTACTCAGGTGTACCGATCCAGAAGTAGTGGTGACCAAGACCAAGCACTCCTGAACCAAAAAGCATAAGTACTTCAATCCATAACCACATTTCAACCACTTCACGTTTCGCACCAATCAATCTAATAAGTGCAAATGCTGCAAGTGTTCCAACGAAAACTTCCCATGTAGCTTCAACCCAAAGGTGTATGACCCACCACCACCAGTACTGATCCATAGAAATGTTATCGGTAAAGAACATACCTGCTAAATAAAGACCAGATACGGCCAATAAGTTGGCAACCATTACCGTCATAAGACCTGTCTTTTCGCCTTTCATATATGTAAGGAATACATTTGCATAAAAAGTTAAAACAACTACAACAATACCAATATCTGCCCATCTTGGTGCTTCAAGATACTCTCTACCTTCGTTAATAAACCAGATAGATGCTTCCGTACCTGCACCAATTTGTACAAAGATGTAAACAAGTACAACCACCGTGACTGCTGCTGTCAATACCCAAAAAGCAAGCTTTCCGATACCTATACCCACTGTCTCAATACCTGTTTCATCAGGTAGCATGAAATAAACAGAACCTATCATCGCATACAACATCCATACAACAAGTGCATTGATATGTACCGTTCTAGCTACTGAAAAGTCAAAGAGTTCAAATAAGAACCCAGGTACAATAAATTGGAATGCTGCAATAAGCCCCATAAGAAGCTGTGCGCCAAAGAGTATAATAGCTACTCTAAAATACATCATCGCTAATTCTTTAGATTTATCTCCAGCAAAATTATTTGTTTTAATACTAGTGAGCATTTGTGCCTCCTCTTTTAAATTGATCAACAGTTTTTGAGAAGTTTCTTGGGAAACCATTGGTATCTATAGAACTCATATGTTTCATAAATGCCACTAGCCCTTTAGCCTCATCTGCTGTAATACCAAGATCTGGCATCATACGTGCATGTGTAGGGTACTGTGATGGATGCTGTAAGAACTCAGCCATCGCTTCTTCTACTGTATTTTTACCTGTCATACCTTGTAGCGGTCCGCCATTTTGCCATGCTGGATCTAACCATGCTTTGGTAAGGTCAGGTGCATAATACGCCCCATTTCCTAAAAGCGTATGACAGTTCATACAGTTTTTTGCTTGAGAAGTCAGTTTTCCTAGGTGGAGTAGTGCTCTTGCCTCTTCTTCACTATAATCATCTCTACCAAAAAACTTCTGTTTTTCCCCAATTGTTGGTACTTCATGCCCTCTTTTAGCACTCATTTCATACCCAATAGTATAGTTAATTACCGTAGGTCCTGGTACTCTTTTTGTCACACCATTTTTAAGATCTTCATCTGTTCCCATAGAAATTTGCCCTATAGAATCAAACGTAAGCAATACAAGTAATATTGCAGAAAACCCTGTTACCCATGCTGCTGAACGACGCCAAAATGGTATACTCGTCCAAACGGATTGATTTTCATTTGCCATGTATCCTCCTTTTTACATTTACCTAATTTATATGTTCAAAACTTTGAACATACACCTCAGTGATTGGCTCATACGATACATCGTATTAAGAGCATTGCTTGTTGATTGTTTTTCTTATATCGTTTCTTCTGTACTCTCATATCTTTTATCTGCCTCAGTAATAAGGTGAAAATATAAATGAGGTATAAAAAGATACACAATCATCGTAATCATCAAAACCTTCATGGTAAAGTCATTACTCTGAATAAGCACAGCAAAATCGTACAAGAAATAAGTTTGCAATGCCCAAAACAAATACCCTAAAGGCATCCAAGATTTAGAAAAGAAACCCATTTTAGACAAGGTTATAGTCGCAGCATACGCTACGCCAAACACAAGTACCAACGTTGACTCTATAAAAATAGGTAAGAATTGATCTAACGCTATTTCTGGTCTAACTATTAACGGTTCTATTTCCATCTTCAACTCCTTATGGTTATTTATTTTGCCAAAGAAAATCATTACAAAATTCTAGGGCATAGGGGTATTATGACTTTTTAATGAAGTGCTAAGATTGATTTTGGTCAAGGAAACAAATAATAATTATAATTTTTGATGATTATAATAAGTAGAAATTATGTTAAGGTTTTAAAAGAAAAAGTTATATTTAGAGGAAGGTAAGCATACTATAGTAAAACCAGTGCTTTAATGCACTGGTTTTACTTAACGATACAGCGTGCCGAAAAGAAAACTCTGGAATAATTGGGAGAAACAAAATCATCCCCTTCCAAAAACCACTCTTGAGACTTATTTATGATAACCGTGGGAGCTACTTTACGTGTGGCTCGATTTTCACAAATAATGGTCTCTCCATTTTCAAATGCTGTGCGCACTTCTGACATTCTATTACTGGTAACGACATAATGTCCTCCCACCATGATTGCAATCACAACAGAAACCCAAAACAAACCTTTTTTAACTGCACCCTTTGACATAAAAGGTCTTGTTGTCACATAAAGTGTAATAAGTAGTGCAAACAGCCCTAGAAGAAGATATACACCTTCTAAAAAGAAAAAGTTTTTAATCATTGCCATATAATGCCTCACTGTAACGAAATTTTAATGCTTGCCATAAAATGACCTTTATTAATTGTAGAAATAATAACACAGTCTACCATCTATTATGATTGATACCCATCAAGTATACTTTAACAAAATAATTCTATACTTTCTAAATTATTATGAGGGTTATCTATGAAATCTATAAAGAAACTTTTACCTGTTGCTATCATCTTAGGATTTTTTCTCTTGGGACTTAATGCATTTTTCAAAAGTAGACCTAGTGAAAAAAATGAACGTGTTTACAAAACAGTACAAGCATACAGTCCTTATTACCTAGATAGACGCTTTGGTGGACTTCAAATTTTGAGTAAAGAAGACTCTGAATTTAAAGAAAAACCTACCAATGCCACACTCTTTAAAGAGTTTTCACGTCTAGAAAAAGAGTGGGGAGAAAAACACTTAAAAATAGAAAACAACGCTCTTATCATTGTAGATAATAACGATACACAACTTTCCATACTACCCATACAAAGTACAGAAGAGTTACATTTTATACATAGCTATTATGGCATACAATAATGATTGAACATATTGTAACACTCGTCTTCTCTGTTGTGATGCTTGTTTTTATGGCATTTCCTGCCATGAAAATTGTCCAAGGAGTAAGGACATTTATCCCTATGTCTCAAAAACATTATGATCTCTCTGTTATTTTAACTACCGTCCTTCTCTCTTTACTGATTGGTCTCTTTCTTCAATATGGGTAATAACCGACTATTAACAACAATTTAGCTAAAATAATCCATTAATTTTGATAGGCATATAGGTCTATCGTGGAGTATAACAATGGATAAAGCAAAATATATTTGGATGGATGGTGTACTTACACCTTGGGACGAGGCACAAGTACACGTTCTCACACATACACTACACTATGGGAATGGTGCTATTGAAGGAACAAAAGCATACAAAACTGTAGATGGAAGATGTGCCATTTTCAAACTGAGTGAACACACACAGAGACTTCTAAACTCATCTAAGATGACACTTATGGATGTACCTTACACCGTAGAAGAACTCAATGCTGCACAAGTAAAACTCCTTCAAGAAAATGAACTTTTTGATGGTGCTTACATTAGACCACTGGTTTACCTAGGGTATGGGGTGATGGGACTTTACCATAAAGATTGCCCTGTACAAGTTTCTATCTCTGCATGGAAATGGGGAGCCTACCTTGGTGAAGAGGGTCTACGAAAAGGGATTCGTCTTAAAATCTCATCTATGACAAGAACACCAAATACCTCAGGTATGGGTAAAGCTAAAGCCGTTGCCAATTACCTTAACTCACAAATGGCAAAGTTTGAAGCAGTAGAAGCTGGGTATGATGAAGCGCTGTTACGTGATGACCAAGGCTATATAGCTGAGGCATCAGGTGCTTGTTTCTTCATGGTAAGAGAAGGTAAACTTATCTCTCCACCATCAGACAACACGCTAGAATCCATTACCCAGCAAACGATTATTGATTTGGCTGGAGATATGGGTATCGAAGTGGTACGTCGTCGCATTTCAAGAGAAGAAACCTACATCGCAGATGAGTGTTTCCTGACAGGAACTGCTGCAGAAGTGACACCTGTACGTGAGATAGATGCACGTATCATTGGCGCAGGAAGCCGTGGACCTATTACAGAGAGATTACAAACGGCCTATTTTGATGTGGTTGCAGGAAAAAATCCTGACTACATCCAACATTTAACGTATATCAACTAGCTTCGACAAGCTCAGCTACCGACATATATTCGGTTCCTGAGCCTGTCGAAGGAAAACAATAAAGGACAAACAATGCCAGCAGATATGAACGACTATTTTAAAAAGAAAAAATCCAGCTCAAACAACAACAATAACAGTGGAGGAGGAAGTAACAACTTTGAAAATCCTCTGAACAATATGCCTAAAGGTTTACCATCATGGGCAATCGTTGTAGGAATTATTGCACTTGGGCTATTTATTCTTAAGCCTTTTACCATTATTAACTCTGGTGAAGTAGGTATCAAAGTGACTACGGGTAAGTTCCAGTCAGAGCCACTTTTGCCAGGATTGCATTTTTTCATTCCTGTACTTCAAAAAGTGATTCCTGTCAATACACGTATCAGACTTATCACTTATTCTAATGACATGTCTACAGAACTTGGAGACAAGTTTAGAAACTTTGAAGGCGGACTAAGAAGAAACAGAGCCATTCCTGTACTGGATAAACGTGGACTTACAGTCAACATTGACCTTGCAGTACAATACAGCCTTAAAGCAGAGTCAGCACCAGCTACTATCGCTAAATGGGGTTCAAGCTGGGAAGAGAAAATTATCAACTCTAAAGTAAGAGAAGTAGTACGTGACGTCGTAGGACAATACACAGCGGAGCAACTCCCAGAAATGAGAAATACCATCGCAACTGCCATTCAAACTAAAGTCACAGAAAAAGTAGATGCACTTGAACATCAACCTGTAGTACTTTCATCAGTTGAACTCAGAAACATCGTACTTCCTCCAAAAATTAAAGAGAAGATAGAAGAAGTACAAGCAGCAAAACAAGATGTAACCATCGCAGAACAAGAGAAAGAAAAAGCAAAACAACACGCACAAAAAGCAGCAGAGATTGCACGTGGGCAAGCTGAAAAAAATCGTATTGAAGCACAAGGTGAGGCAGACAAAATCCGTATTGAGGCAGAAGAACAAGCCAAAGCCAATACGCTTATCTCTAAATCACTAACAGAAAATCTTCTTAGATTAGAACAAATCAAAACACAAAATAAATTTAACGATGCACTTAGAGTCAACAAAGATGCACAAATCTTCCTTACTCCTGGTGGCGCTGTACCTAACATCTGGGTAGATGCAAAAGGTAAACAACAACGTATGATGGGTCAACAGTAACATTAACGTAGGGTGCGTTTGCCAACGCACCTTTTGTTAGCCCTTACGGTGAAAGTTTTATTTTATATAAACTTGATTATGTGGTGCGTTAGCAAACGCACCCTACAAATGGAGAACTTACCATGAACATAAACTGGACAAAAAACCCCCTTATCCCTGCCATCACACAAGACGCTGAAACCTCTGAAATACTTATGCTTGCCTACATGAATGAAGAAGCGTATACCCTTACTCTGGAAACAGGGTTTGCACACTACTTCAGTAGAAGTAAACAACGTATCTGGAAAAAAGGTGAAAGCTCTAACCATACTCAAGAGGTTCAAGACGTACTACTTGACTGTGATGCAGATACTGTCATACTCAAAATAAAACAAAATGGTGTAGCCTGTCATACAGGGCGTAAAAGTTGTTTCTTTACCTCTGTGATGCAAGATAAAATCATCTTAGACAAAGAAGTAGATACGGATGCTATCTATGGTGTGGTAGATACCCTTTATCATACGATACTTGAACGCAAAAATGCACCAGCAGAGCAAAAGTCATGGACAAAAAAACTACTTGATGATAAAGCACTAATGCTCAGTAAAATCCGTGAAGAAGCGGATGAAGTCTGTGTAGCCATAAATGAAGAGAGTGATGAGCAAGTGATTTATGAAAGTGCCGACTTACTCTACCATACACTTGTTGGCTTGGGGTATAGAGATATTTCCCCTGATAGGGTTAAACAAGAATTAGCAAGAAGATTTGGAATGTCTGGTATTACAGAAAAAGAGAGTAGAACGAAATAACCTGTAGGGTTGGCTTTAGCCGACCATTAGATTAAGTCTTTGTTCACATATATTAAAAATTTAACATTAGTGGTCGGCTAAAGCCAACCCTACGTTGAACACCCTGGGCTATCTGCATTACCACCAGCAAAATATTTCCCATCAAAACTTACTAGTGAATAGGTTCTATCAGAGCCAAGTGAATCTTTTAGTCCTTCTAAAGAGAGGAATCCAAGTGAATCAGCACCCATATTTTTAGCAATCTCTTCAGGGCTAAACTTCGTAGAGATAAGTTCATCTTTCGTAGGTGTATCTATACCATAACGACAAGGAAATTTTATCTCAGGTGCTGCGATACGCATATGTACCTCTTTAGCACCTGCTTCTTTAAGCATACGCACAATTTGCTTAGACGTTGTTCCACGTACCAATGAGTCATCGATAATGGCTACTCTTTTACCTTCTATCAAATGCTTGACAGGAGAGAGTTTCAATTTTACTTTCAAATCACGTATCTCTTGTGTAGGCTCAATAAAGGTACGTCCTACATAGTGGTTACGTACGATACCCATCTCAAATGGCACACCTAGTCCATCTGCATACCCTTTGGCAGCTGCCACACCAGAGTCTGGTACAGGTAGCACAAGGTCAATGTCTGCAGGTGTCTCTTTTGCTAACCTCTTACCCATCTCTAAACGCATCTCATAAACATTTTTTCCATCTATCGTTGAGTCTGGTCTTGCAAAGTAAATATACTCAAAAGCACAAGGATGATAATCTGCTTCAAATACTTTTTGAGAAGAAGGCTCTTTACCCTCTTCAAAAATAAGCATTTCTCCTGGTTCTACATCACGCACAAACTCTGCACCAACAAGATCAAAAGCACAAGTCTCAGAAGCTACGATGTACCCACCATCTTTTAATTTACCAAGACTGAGTGGACGTATAC